>Ga0208788_1000023_pt1 | contig 129285 bp, 119 predicted proteins | sample Wag4_2014_7_11_3_FD_187363 | JGI IMG/M metagenome (GOLD analysis project Ga0208788, IMG submission 187363) | Fresh water mixed with fracking chemicals microbial communities from Ohio, USA - Utica-2 Time Series FC 2014_7_11 (SPAdes) (version 2) ... | reverse complement strand
CCACCCACCCGCGCCTCGATCTGCTCTTTCAAGACCCGCCGCATCCCCAGCATGAACGCCAGTTCCGCCACCACAAACAACGGCCCGACAATCAACCCGGTCACGTCATCGACGAACGCCGGTTTGCGCCCTTCGTAGTGATGCCCGACAAACTGGATCGCCCAGCCCACCACGAACATCCCGAGGCCGCTGCTCAACCACACCAGCGTGCTCTGCTGCGCCAATACTTGGCCGGCCCAGACACACAGCCCCAGCAACACCGTCATCAAAATCCCGAGGCGCAGTTCCAGGCGCAGGTAGAACCACGCCGACGCCAGCGACACCAGCACTGCCGGCGAAAGCCAACCACCGCCCCATTGCGGCCGCGACAACAACACGGCCACCGCCACCACGATCAGCGGAATACCGATGAAGTGGCTGGCGATGTTGCGCGGGTCACGGTGGTAGGCAGCGTATTGACTGAGATGGTCAACGAGGCTTTTTTTCATTGTTATTCCTCCTGTAGGGTGGCTGATCATGCCCTGGGGTCGCTTTGCGCTCTGTCAGCCAGGCGACAATCTTTAGGAGTTTTTCATGGATATGCAGGTGTGGCGTGCGCGCCTGATGCGGGGTCAGTGGTTCAGCCATCTGCCGGTGTCCCTTCAGGATAGCCTGCTCGATGCGGCACGGTTGCGGCGCCTGTCGGCAGGGCAGCGCCTGTTCCAGCGCGGTGATCCGCCCTGCGGACTGTACGCGGTGCTCGAAGGCGCGGTGCGCATCGGCGCCGTGAACGAGCAGGGCAAAGAGGCGCTGCTGAGCCTGGTAGAGGCGCCGCACTGGTTCGGCGAAATCTGCCTGTTCGACGGTCAGGCCCGTACCCATGATGCGTTTGGCCTGGGCGCATGCACCCTGTTGCACATCCCGCAAGCCGCGCTGCTCGCCTTGCTCGATGAACACCCCCTGTACTGGCGGCAATTGGCGTTGTTGATGAGCCAGAAACTGCGCCTGACCTTCATCAACCTCGAACAGCTGAGCCTGATGCCGGCGCCGACCCGGCTGGCCCATCGCTTGCTGATGATCGCCGACGGCTACGGCCAGATCGACGAACCCCGCCGCGTCCTGCAACTGCCCCAGGAGCAACTGGCGTCGATGCTGTCGCTGTCACGCCAGACCGCCAATCAGATCCTCAAGGATCTGCAGGCGCAGGGAATCATCGGCCTGGCCTACGGCGAAATCGAAATCCTCGACGCCCAACGCCTGCGCGCCCTGGCCACAATCTAATTCTTTGCACAGCCCCCCTGTGGGAGCGGGCTTGCTCGCGAAAGCGGTGTGTCAGCCAGCATCAATGTCGATTGCCACGACGCCTTCGCGAGCAAGCCCGCTCCCACAGGAGGGCAGCGTGAAAAAATTTGTGATGGGCAACCACCGCGAACACGCCTAGCCTGTGCTGACGACAATCGAGGTGTGACATGCGTGTATTGCTAGTGGAAGACGAACCCGGGACCGCCAGACACCTGGCCCAGGGCCTGAGCGAGGCGAGTTTCGCGGTGGACGTGGCGGTCAATGGCATGGACGGCCGCCGCTTCATCGAGACCGGCGAATACGATCTGATCATCCTCGACGTCATGCTGCCGGGGCTCAACGGCTGGCAGTTGCTGCAACAGATCCGCAAGCTCGGTGAGACCCCGGTACTGTTCCTCACCACCCGGGACGGTATCGAGGATCGCCTGCGGGGGTTGGAGCTGCATGAAGATGATTACCTGCTCAAGCCGTTTGCCGTCAAAGAACTGGTGGCTCGGGTGCGCAAGTTGTTGCGGCGAGATAAGGGTCGCTGAGGTTTTCGCGGTGCCTGCACCATTGCCTTCGCGAGCAAGCCCGCTCCCACATTGGTCCTGTGTACAAAGATCAAATGTGGGAGCGGGCTTGCTCGCGAAGAGGCCGGAACAGACAACCCATTTTCCGGATCTGTCACCGCAACCCATCGCGAAACTGCCCCGGCGTCATCCCGGTCCAGCGTTTGAACGCGCGGCTGAAGCTGCTGGTGTCGGCAAACCCCAGCAAATAACTGATCTCGCTCAACGACACCTGAGGGTCGCGCAGGTGCAGCAACGCCAGGTTCTCGCGGCTTTCGTTGAGCAGCGTATCGAACCGACAGCCCTCATCCGCCAGGTGCCGCTGCAAACTGCGCAGGCTCAAGTGCAGCGCCTTGGCGATGTGCTCGGCGCTGGGCTCGCCTTCGGGCAATTGCTCCTCGATGGCATCGCGCACTTTGCGTTCCCAGGTCAGCGGCTTGAGCTGCGCCAGAGTGCGCTTGAGCACGGTTTCGTTGTGTTCGGCCAGTTCCGGGTTGGCGTCGTCCAGGTGACTGTCGAAGTCGGCGAAAGCGAACTCCAGGCGATCTTCTTCTGCACCGAAGTGCACCGGCGAGCGAAAGACCTTGTGCCACTGGTGCGGGTCCGCCGGCTCCGGGCGCCGCAGGTACACCGCCAGGGGCGCGTAGTCGCGGCCCAGGCGATTGCGGCAGGTGCGCACATAGATCGCCGTGAAGGCATCGATGGCTTCGAAAGCCGGGGCGAGATTGCCCGGCGGGATTTTCAGGCGAAAGTGGTAGCGATCGTCACCGCGGGTCAGTTCCAGCTCCAGCGCGTCGCTGACCACCTGGTGATAGCGCACGATGCGTTCGAACACCTCGCGTAAACTGCCGCTGGCCACCAGTGCATACCCCAGCGCATGGAAGGTCGTTGGGCTGACGAAGCGCGACACCCGCAAGCCGATCGCCGGGTCGCCGCTGGCCTGCACCGCCAGTTCCCACAGGCGCGTGGTGCAAGACAGCGGGTAACGAGCGTTGGGGTCGTCCATCAGTTGCGGGTCGAGCCCGGCTTGCTGGCACAGCGAGGTACTGTCGAGGCCCAGGGCATCGAGTTGCTTGCGCAAGGCGCGGGTCCAGCTGGCAAGGGAGGTCGGTTCAGTCATGCTGGTTGGCGCTTCCGGTCAACAGGTTGGCGTTCACGGCTACCGATTTTATTGAGTTCAGCAGGCAGGATGCGAACCATCAATAACCAGAGGATGGAAGCATGGACCGTACTTCTGCAAGTCCCCAGCGACTGAATGCAGCTCAGCGATCAGCGCATATTCGCCAAGTGGTGCTGGCCAAGGGCGTCGAACTGCGCGAGCGCTACCCGATTCTCAATCACCAGGACGCCCTGGGCGCCGGGATCCTGGCCTTCGCCCTGGCCGGGATGATCGGTTCGGCGGCGCTTTTCATCACGGGGCACATGGCGTGGTGGGCGTGCCTGTTGCTCAACGCATTTTTCGCCTCGCTGACCCACGAACTCGAACACGACCTGATCCACAGCATGTACTTCCGCAAGCAGCGGCTGCCGCACAACCTGATGATGGGCCTGGTCTGGCTGGCGCGGCCGAGCACCATCAATCCGTGGATTCGCCGTCATCTGCACCTCAACCATCACAAGGTCTCCGGCACCGAAACCGACATGGAGGAGCGGGCCATCACCAACGGCGAACCCTGGGGCGTCGCCCGGTTGCTGATGGTGGGCGACAACGTGATGTCGGCGTTCATCCGCATGCTGCGGGCGAAAACCTGGGCGCACAAATTCAGCATCATCAAACGCACCCTGAAGGTCTACGCGCCGCTGGCGCTGGTGCATTGGGGCGCGTGGTACATGTTTCTCGGTTTCCATGCCGCCAATGGCATCGCGCATGTGATGGGCACGCCCATTGAGTGGTCGGCGACTACGTTGTCGGTGATGAACGTGATCGATATCGCCGCGGTGGTGATCATCGGCCCCAACGTGCTGCGCACCTTCTGCCTGCACTTCATCAGCTCGAACATGCATTACTACGGCGATGTGGAACCGGGCAACGTCATGCAACAGTGCCAGGTGCTGAACCCTTGGTGGCTGTGGCCGCTGCAGGCGTTCTGCTTCAACTTCGGCAGCAGCCACGGGATTCATCATTTCGTGGTGAAGGAACCGTTCTACATCCGCCAGCTCACCGTGCCGGTGGCGCACAAGGTGATGCGGGAGATGGGGGTGCGGTTCAATGACTTCGGGACGTTCGGGCGGGCGAATCGCTTTGTTCGCCAACCAGAGGTGGTCGGGGAAGAGGTGCGTACGGCTCAGGCTTGATGGTGGGTTGTAAGGGCCTCTTCGCGAGCAAGCCCGCTCCCACAGGGGAATGCATTCCAAATGTGGGAGCGGGCTTGCTCGCGAAGGGGCCGGCTCAGCCAACATCAATCCGGCTGAAACGGCGACTCACTCAAAATCACCCCAGTCTCATCCACATACTGCTGCCAATGCTCGATCAACAGGTTGAGCTTGTCAGGCTGGCTCAGCGCCAGATCATGAATCTCCCCCGGATCGCTCCCCAGGTCATACAGCTGCCAGGTCGCCGGCCCCACCGGGCCTGGGATGTACACCGCCTTCCATTGCCCCTGACGAATCGCCCGGCGCCCGAACAATTCCCAACCGGTCACCGTGTGCTCGTCGTGCACCTGCGCCGTTTCGCCGGACAGAAACCCCAGCCACGATTTACCGCGCAACGGCGCCACGTCCTTCCCGCGCCAGCGCTTGCCGGGATGCCGCACCCCGGCCAGATCGAGGAGGGTCGGCGTCACGTCCATCACCGTGCCAAAGCCATGGCTGATCTGCCCCTTGATCGGCAACTGTGGGTAGTGCACCAGCGCCGGTACACGGATGCCGCCCTCGGTGGTGAACGCCTTGAACAGTCGTGAAGGCGCGGTGGCGGTCTGCGCCCAGTTCGGCCCGTACCAGACGTAAGAGTTGGCGCGACCGATGTTGTCCAGGCTGTTGTCGTAATGCTGGTTGAGGTACGTCAGCAGTTGCGGACCGAATTTCGGGAAGGCTTCCAACAGCGCACCCTCGGCGCCGTTGTCGGACAGGAACAACACGAACGTATTGTCCAGTTGCCCCTGGCTGCGCAGGTAGTCGACGACGCGCCCGATGTTCCAGTCCATGCGCTCGACCATCGCCGCGTACACCTCCATGGCCCGGGCGGAAATCTGCCGTTGCTCATCACTCAGCGCATCCCATTGAGCGCTGAGCTCGATCAGCGGATGCGGTTCCACATCCGCCTCGATCAGTCCCAACGCCTTGAGTTTTTCCAGGCGCTCCAGACGCAAGACCTCCGGCCCCGCGTCGTAGCGTCCACGGTATTTCTCGACCACATCGGCTGGCGCCTGCAACGGCCAGTGCGGCGCGGAAAACGGCAGGTAAGCGAAGAACGGTCGGGACTGGTCGCGTTCCTTGAGGTACTGCAGCAGCTTGTCGCCGAAGGCATCCGAGGAATAGAAATCCTTCGGCAGTTCATCGAGAAATTGATCGTCTTCGATGTACAGCGCCGGCGTGGATTTGAGCAGGCCCGGCGTGTGTTCGTCATAGGTCGGCTCGAAGCCGTAATGGTTGGCCGCACCGGGCAGCAGCGAAAACGAACGCTCGAAACCCCGGGCGTGGGGCGCCCGCTCGGCGGTCAGGCCCAGGTGCCATTTGCCGCTCATGAAGGTCTGGTAACCGGCCTCGCGCAGCAGCTCCGGCAAGGCCGCGACGCTGTCGTTCAGATAGCCCTTGTAACCGGGTTTGCCGATCAGCTCCGGGGTCAGCGCTTCGGCCATGGTGCCGATGCCGGCGATGTGGTGATCGGTGCCGGTCAGCAGCATCGAGCGGGTGGGCGAGCAGGTCGGTGCGGTGTGGAAATCGGTCAGGCGCAGGCCGTTGTTGGCCAGGGCATCGAGGTTCGGTGTGGCGATCTCGCCGCCGAATGCACCGATATCGGAGAAACCCAGGTCATCGGCCAGGATCACCAGAAAGTTGGGACGTTGCGGCATCAAGAATCTCCTGTTCAGCAGGCAATGAAAGACAACGGCAAGTCACGCACCTGCACCGGGACCGGTGGCTGGTAGTGGCCGTCGCTGGTGAGTTCGTGCAGCAGCTCTTCGCGTAGTTGGTGAAAGTCGAAACTGCTGCGCTGGCGCGGATGGGGCAGGGCGATGTCGACCACCTGCTTGATCCGTCCCGGGCGCGGCTCCATCACCACCACGCGGTCGGCGAGGAAGATCGCCTCCTCGACATCGTGGGTCACCAGGATCGTGGTGATCTTTGCCCGGGCGCGAATCGCCAGCAGCTCGTCCTGCATCTGCTGGCGCGTCAGTGCGTCGAGGGCGCCGAAGGGTTCGTCCAGCAGCAGGATCCGTGGGCTGGCCACCAGGCCGCGGGCGATCGCCACCCGCTGCGCCATGCCGCCGGAGAGCTGGTGCGGATAGGCCCGGGTGAAATCCGTCAGGCCCACCAGGTCGATGAAATCGCTGATGCGCTTTTGCTTCTGTTGCGCGCTCAAGGGCTCGTTGACCAGCCCCAGGCCGATGTTGTCGGCCACCGTCAGCCATGGGAACAAACGGTGTTCCTGAAAGACGATGCCGCGCTCGCCGCCGATGCCGGTGACGGCTTTTCCGTCCACGGTGATCTGCCCGCGAAACTGCGTGTCCAGGCCCACCAGCAGGCGCAGCAAGGTGGATTTGCCACAGCCACTGGAGCCGACAATCGCGACGAATTCGCCCTCGGCGATGTCCAGGTTGAATTCGCCAATGGCCTCCAGTTCGAAGCCGTCGACATCGAAGCTTTTGCCTACGTGATTGAAGCTGACGATGGGTGCGTTCATGCGTGTCTCCAGCGGGTGGCGCGGATTTCCAGGCGTTGGCCAATGAGGTTGAGCAGGGCGCCGGTGAGGCCGACCAGCAGCATGCCGGCCATGATCAGGTCCATGCGCAGCAGCTGTTGGGCGCCGATCATCTGGCTGCCGATGCCGCCGTTGGACGGCATGAAGTATTCGGCGCCGATGGTGCCCAGCCAGGCGTAGATCAGGCTCAGCCGCAGCCCGGCGAAGATCCCCGGTGCGGCGCCCGGCAGCACCAGGCGGGTCAGGCGTTGGCGCAGATTGAGACGCAGCACCCGCGCCGCTTCGTTCAGTTGTGGCGAGAGGTTGGCGACGCTGCGCTGGGTCGCAATAAACAAAGGGAAAAACGCGGCGAGGGCGACGAACACCCACTTGGCCAGTTCGCCCAGGCCGAACCAGGCGGTGAGCAGCGGCACCCAGGCGAAGATCGCGATCTGGCGGATCGCAGCGAGGGTCGGGCCCAATACCCGTTCACTGGTGTGGGACAGGCCCAACAGAAGGCCCAGGGCGAAGCCGAGGCCGCCGCCCAGCACCAGGCCGCCGAGCGTGCGACCCAGGCTCAAGGCCATCCCGTTGACCAGGGTGCCATCGAGCACACCGTTCCAGGTGGTTTCCAGCACCGCCAAGGGGCTGACCAGAATGTTGGGGTCCACCCACTGCTCGTGATTCGCCCATTGCCACAGTGCCAACAGGGACAGCGGCAGCAACCAGGGTTGCAGGCGCTGCCAGCCCTGGTACCGCGGGCCACGACGGATCTCGGCGGTGGCCGGATGTGGCCAGTGCACCAGTTTTCTGTCCAGCAGGCCGATGCCGCGATCCATGACCAAGCCAATCAGGCCGATGACCACGATGCAGACGAATACGATATCGAGCATGAACAACTGCCGCGCCCAGACCATCAGGTAACCGATGCCTTCGCTGGAGGCGAGCAGTTCTACGGCCAGCAAAGACGTCCAACCGGCGGCCAGCGCCAGGCGCACACCGGCCATGAATGCCGGCAGCGCGGCGGGCAGCACAAGTCGTCGGATCAACAGCCGTGGTGGCAGGCGCAACACCGCAGCGGCTTCCCGCAGTTTCGGTTGCGCGTCACGCACGCCCACCAAAGTGTGCAGGGTTACCGGCACCACGATGGCCTTGATCAGCACCACCAGTTTCAGCACTTCGCCGATGCCGAAGAACACCATGAACAGCGGGATCCAGGCCAGGGTCGGGATTTGCGACAGCCCGGCGAAGGTCGGGAACACCAGGCGTTCCAGGGTGCGGCTCAAACCCAGCGCCGCACCCAGTACGGCACCGGCGCCGATCCCGGCGAGCAACCCCCAGAACAGGCGTTGCAGGCTGATCCACAGATGGCTCCACAACTCGCCCCGGGACAGGTCGACGGCGCTGTTCCAGACCAGTGACGGCGCTGGCAGGATCTGCTCGCTCATCCACAGGTTGCGGCTGGCCAGCCACCACAGGACGAACAGACTGATGGGCAGCAGCCAGGGCAACAGGCGCTGGCTGAGCGTCGGCCAATGCGGCCGGCCGCCGAGCGGTGGTACGGCCAATGGCAGGCTGAGCAGGGGAACACGGGCCATAGTGACCTCCGTAAACCGGTCTGTAGGCGCGAGGCTTGCCCGCGAAGGGATGTGGAAGTCGACATCCATGTTGAAGGTGATGGCCGCTTCGCGGGCAAGCCTCGCGCCTACAGGTTTGGTTCTAAGAAATTTAAAATCAATGCTATTGGGAGATAAGCGAGACCATTTAAGGCCTCCAGGCATCACGCATCCAATGCATTCGGAGAATATTTTCGATGCTCGCCATGCATACGCCTCCAGCGCGCCCGCAAACCCTCACTTATCTCTAATCGATCTAAAAATGTGAATTTATAGTATTTAAGTGCTGATCTTGTTTGGGCCTACGTTCTGCTCCTCAACGCCGTGGTCATCAGGAGCCGTACCCATGAACATTCCCTTCAAACGCGTCTTGAGCCTGCTCGCCGTACCAGCCTTGGCAGGCTTTCTGGCGCTCAATGCCCAGGCTGACGATCTCAAGGAAATCCGCATCGCTGTACCGGACCTCAGCGCGGGCACCCAGCACAGTGGCGGCGGGGTGGTGGACGTGCTGCGCGATCAGCAGATCTACGAGAAGGCTTTCGCCGACCAGGGCATCAAGATCCAGTGGAATTTCTTCAAGGGCGCCGGCCCCGTAATCAACGAAGCCTTCGCCAACGGACAGGTCGATCTGGCCTACCTCGGTGACCTGGCGGCGATCATCGGCAAGTCCAATGGCCTGGACACCCGGGTGTTGAGTGCCTCGGCTCGCGGGGTCAAGCATTACCTGGGCGTGGTGCCGGGGTCGGGGATCAAGACCCTGCAAGACCTCAAGGGCAAACGCGTGGCGATCTTTCGTGGCACGGCCAGTCAGTTGTCGTTCGATGCGGCACTGGCCAGCCAGGGCTTGAGCGAGAAGGATCTGAAGGTCATCAACCTGGACTTCAACGCTGCCATCGCGGCGCTCGCGGCCAAGCAGATCGATGCGTCCTGGGGCGGCTCCGGGCTGACGGCATTACAGGCCAAAGGCCTGGCCGAGTTGCCGTTGAACACCAAGGACCTTGGCGGTGCAGGGAGCGTGCAAGCGGTGTTGGTGGGCAACGGCAAGTTCGTCGACGAACACCCGGACGTGGTGGCGAAACTACTCAAGGCCCAGCAGCAGGCGGTGCAATGGCTGACCGAGGAAAACAACAAAGAGGCGTACATTCAGTTGGTGTCGGGATTGGCGAGTTATCCGCCGGTGATCCTGACCCAGGACCTGAAGGATCAGAAATTGAGCGAGGTGTTCCCGTCGACCCTGGACCCGGTGTTCCTGGGGAAATTGCAGGATGCGGTGGATCTGGCGTCACAGCAGAAGCTGATTCGCAAGCCGTTCAGGGTGACCGATTGGGTGGCGCCTGAGTTGGCGGCGGCAAAGCTCTGATTTTCTGAGCGTCTCACCGGCCTCATCGCTAGCAGGCTAGCTCCCACAGTTGATCTTTGTACGCAGGACCCATGTGGGAGCTAGCCTGCTAGCGATGAGGCCATCAAACCGCGACCGCAATCTGTTGCCTGTCCACCGCCACCAATGTCTCGATCATCTCCCGCGCCGCCGGCGACAGCCGGAACCCCGTACGGCTGACAATCCCGCACCGCGCATTCATCGTCTCAATGTTCTGCGGCAAATTGCGCCAGTGCAGCAACGCCAGCGAGCCCTGGGCAATGTCCTCGACAAACGCCTCTTCAGTACCCACGCCAATCGCATTCGATTGCAGCACGATCTTCACCAGCGCCGGGAAATGCTCGGTCTCGATGGTCGGGGAAAAGTCCATTCGCCCGCTAAGGTTCGCCAGCAGTTTGCGAATGCCCGGCGGGATCAGCGTGGTCGCCAGCGGGTAGTCGAACATGTCGTTGGTCGAGAGGCTTTCCTTGGCCAGCAGCGGATGCCCCGGGCGGCAGAAAAACACCCCGCGCTTGGGTGTCAGGGCCTGGGTCTGAAAGTTCGGGTCGGCTTCGAAATGGCGGATGTCGGCGATGAAGAATTCGATCTCCTCGCGGCTCAGGGCGCGGCTGAGATTTTCCCAGTTATCCACCTGAAAACAGGTGCGCACTTTCGGGTGCGCGTTGATGAAGTGCGCCACCGCGTCCGGCACCAGTTTCACCGCGGGGGCGGGACCGCAACCGAAGCGCACTTCGCCGGCGTCGAGCTTGGTCATCTGCGTCACTTCTGCGTTGAGTAGCGCCGCGCCCTGCACCAGTTTCAGCGCGTGCTGCAACACCACCTGGCCCTCGGGCGTGGGGCGCAGGTCCTTGTTGCCACGGTCCACCAGCACGCAGCCGAACTCCTGTTCCAGCCCTTGGATACTGCGGCTGAACGCCGGTTGAGTGATGCCCATGGCGTCCGCCGCACGTACAAAACTGCGGTGTTCGTGGAGGGCGATGAAGTAGCGCAACTGGCGAAGATCCATATGCTTTCCCGGCATCCTAAAAATAGCTCGAAGGCATTTGCGACGAGGCTGGGTTGAGGTTTTAAATGCAAGCTCTTATTCCGTCAACGAAGCATTCGAATATCTATTAGATCTAAATTAAATATAGATAGAGCGTTGTTTCGCTGGCATTCAACCGTCAGCAGTCCGATCGAGGGTCTACCCATGAGCAATGCCGCTTTAGCCGTAAAACCCGCTGTTCACGCACTTGAAATCCATCCGGTGGCCGGTCGGATCGGCGCCGAAATCCGTGGCGTGCACCTGTCCGGCGAGCTGGATGCCGCCACCGTCGAAGCGATCCAGCAGGCGCTGGTGCAGTACAAGGTGATCTTCTTCCGCGAGCAGACCCACCTCGACGATCAGCGTCAGGAGGCCTTTGCCCACTTGCTCGGCGAGCCGGTGGCACACCCGACCGTGCCGTCCCGCGAGGGCACCCGCTACCTGCTGGAACTGGACGGTGCAGAAGGTCAGCGCGCCAACTCCTGGCACACCGATGTGACCTTCGTTGATGCCTACCCTAAGGCCTCCATCCTGCGCTCGGTGGTCGCGCCGGCCTTTGGTGGCGACACCCTGTGGGCCAACACTGCAACGGCCTACAACGGGCTGTCTGCGGAGCTGCGCGAGCTGGCGGACAAACTGGTGGCGGTGCACAGCAACGAGTACGACTACGCCGGCGCCAAGCCCGACGTGTCGGCGGAGAAACTGGAGCGCTACCGCAAGGTCTTCACCTCGACCGTCTACGAGACCGAGCACCCGGTGGTGCGCGTGCACCCGATCAGTGGCGAGAAAAGCTTGCTGCTGGGGCACTTCGTCAAACGCATCAAGGGCTACTCCCAAGCGGATTCGGCGCACTTGTTCGGCCTGCTGCAGAGCCACGTCATTCGCCAGGAAAACACCGTGCGCTGGCGCTGGAAGGCCGGCGACGTGGCGATCTGGGACAACCGCTCCACCCAGCATTACGCGGTGGATGACTACGGCACCCAGGACCGCATCGTCCGGCGTGTGACGCTCAAGGGGGAGGTGCCGGTCGGGGTGGCGGGACAGCGCAGTCAGACGGTGAAGGGGCCGGATATCGGCGGCGTCTGATCCGACGCCTTCGCGAGCAAGCCCGCCCCCACACTGGTTCTCCAGTGAACACAAACTCTGCATCCCCCCAATCAACTGTGGGAGCGGGCTTGCTCGCGAAGAGGTCGGCACCTTCAATATCGAGGGTGACTGACCCACCGCCATCGCGAGCAGGCTCGCTCCCACAGTGTTTCTCGGCCGAACACAAACTCAATGTGGGAGCTGGCCTGCCAGCGATAGGGCCAGCACAGTCAATATCAGCTGTGCCTGACCCACCGCTTTCGCGAGCAAGCCCGCTCCCACAGGGGGCCTGAGTACACCGATCAAATGTGGGAGCGGGCTTGCTCGCGAAGAGGCCCGGTCAAACGGCGAAATTCTCCAGCGAACACACCTCTTCATCCACCGCATCCATCTCCTTGATCTGGGCAATCATCGCCTCCGCCAGCGGCGATAGCCGATACCCCGCCCGACTGACAATCCCATAACGGGTGTACAGCTCCTTCAGGTCATCGGCCAACCCGTCGATCTTCAAACACACCAGCTCACCCTTGGCCAGGTGCAGCGCGTCCGAGTAGGCGACGACGATGCCGATCGCATCCGAGCGCATGACCACGCTGAGCAGGCTGTAGCTGTTTTTGCATTCCACATTCGGCGTGAAATCCGGCCGCCCGCTGAGGTCGACGATGACCTTGCGCAGGTTCGGCGGGCGGATGGTCACCGCCATCGGATAGCTCATCAATTGGGCAGCGCTGACCCGCTCGCGACCGGCCAGCGGATGCCCGGCGCGGCAGCAGAAATGCCATTTTCGCGGGCGCAGGCGCTGGGTCAGGTAACGACGAAGCTGCGCTGATCGGCGAGGGCGATGAAGTGGCGAAGCTGGCGCAAATCGATATGCATTTTTCACATTAAAAATATCGGGGAAATGCATTGGATATGCATTAGGTCGACTCCTTATAAAGGCAATCTCTTATGCAGTAAGTATTTGTAAAAACATAAATCAATAACTTTAAAGAATATGCACTGCCGAAAAGTCGCTGTGCGTTTTTTGATCAGGAGCCGCCCAATGAGTCCGTTGAAACTTGCCTCACCCCTGACACCCCGACGGCTCAAACGCCTGCCCCTGGCGCTGTTGCTGGCGGGTAGCGCCAGTTGGACCCACGGCTACGCCGCCCAAAACACAACCCAGGAAGATGCCCCGGCAAAAGCCGCACCCGGTCAGGCCAAAGCCGATGGCACCCAACTGCAAACCGTGACCGTCACCACCCGCCGCCGCGAAGAAAGCTCGCAGGATGTACCGACGCCCATGAGCGTGGTCAGCGGCCAGGTGCTGGAAACCCAGCGGGTGTATCGCATCCAGGATCTGCAGCAACTGGTGCCCAGCGTCAACGTCGCCTACATGCATGCGCGCCAGTCCAGCGTGTCGATCCGTGGCCTTGGCAACAACCCGGCCAGCGATGGCCTGGAAGGCAGCGTCGGGCTGTACATCGACAATGTTTACCTGGGGCGGCCGGGCATGGCGGTGTTCGACCTGATGGACATCGAGCAGCTCGAAGTCTTGCGCGGTCCGCAAGGCACCCTGTTCGGCAAGAACACCACGGCCGGGGTGATCAACATCAACACCCGGGCGCCGACCTTCACCCCTGAGCGCAGCATCGAAACCTCGGTGGGCGAGGACGGCTACTTCCAGACCAAGGGCACCATTTCCGGCCCGCTCAACGATGAACTGGCCGGGCGCTTTTCTGCGTATCGCACCCGCAGCGACGGCGACATCAAGAACGAATACGACGGCCATGACTTGAACGGTGGCTCGCGCGATGGCTTCCGTGCGCAGTTGCTGTTCAAGCCGAACGAGGCGTTCAACCTGCGCTGGATCGGCGATTACAACGAAGAAGATTCCAGCGCCGGCACCCGCGTGCTGTACAACACCGGGCCAACCATCAACGGCGTCAACCTCTACCAGGCCCGGGCCACCGCGGCCGGTGCCACCCTGGTCGATGGCACCCACCGCAAGGTCAACTTGAACAACGATCAACACGTCAACGTGCACCAGGGCGGGACCTCGGTGGAGGCCAACTGGACCCTGCCGAGCGACTTCACCCTGACCTCCATCAGCTCTTATCGCTGGTGGAATTTCACCCCGCGCAACGACGACGGTTTGAACGTTGCCGCGACCTACAACGCCGGCGTGTCGGTGGAAGACAAACAGTATTCCCAGGAATTTCGTCTGGCTTCGCCCACCGGTGGCTTCTTCGACTACGTGCTCGGCGCCTATTACTTTGGCTCCGACCTGGACAACAAATCCTTCGCCTATTACGGCCCGCAAGCCGACATCTGGAACGGCACACCCGCCGGGGCACTGGCCAACGTCACCAGCATCGGCAAAGGCCACATCAAGACCGACAGTTTTGCGCTGTTCGCCCAGGGCACCTGGCACCTCACCGAACGCCTGGACTTCACCGCCGGGGTGCGTGGCACCTACGAAGAGAAAAGTGCCTGGGTCAACCGCGATGCACCGCTCGGTGGCGCCGCGGTGACAGGGGCTGCGGCCGCGGCACGGGCGGGGCGCGCCGGGGTGTATGACTCCGGCGGTCTGAACCAGTACAGCGCCAGCCCTTCGGGCCTGTTGAACCTCAGCTACCACTTCACCGACAACCTGCTCGGTTACGCGACCTTGTCCCACGGCGAGAAATCCGGCGGTGTGAACCTGGCCGTCGGCACCGCGCCGGTGGCGGGCGCCGACTCGCTGCTGATCGGCACCGAGCGCGCCAACAACGCCGAACTGGGTTTCAAAAGCACGCTGTGGGACCGCCGTTTGCAGCTCAATGCCAACGTGTTCTGGACCCAGGTCAACGGCTACCAGACCAACGCCTACGACGACGTCAACCGCGTGCAATACCTGACCAACGCAGGCTCCGTGCGCTCTCGCGGCGTGGAGTTCGACAGCACGTTGATTGCGCTGCGCGGCCTGACCCTGAACTTCAACGGCTCCTACAACGACGTCAGCTACCTCTCGTACAAGGATGCACCGTGCCCGCCGGAAGTCAGCCTGGCACCCGGTGCGCCAGCGTCCTGCGACCTCACCGGCCATCAGGTGGTCGGTGCCTCGAAATGGATCGGCAACGCCAACGGCGAATACAAATGGAACCTGGCCAACGGCTTCGAAGAGTACGTCACCGCCAGTTACGCATTCCGCTCCAAAGCGGTGGGCACGGTGGAGGATTCCGACTTCGGCCAGATCCCCAGCTACGCCGTGGTCAACCTGTCCACCGGCCTGCGGGGTGACTTCAATCAGGGCCAGTGGGACGTTTCGCTGTGGCTGAAAAACGCCTTCGACAAAACCCACTACACGACCCTCTGGACCGGTGGCAACGGCGGCTACGAAGGCCTGCTCGGCACGCCACGAACCCTGGGCCTGACCGGCCGGTACGACTTCTGATCCAGGGAAAATGACGGGGAAAACCATGCTCTGCGCAAATACTTTCAATGCCTCAAAAGCATGGCGTTTCGGGTGCATGGCCAGAGCCCTTGCACGGCGCGGCCTGCAGCGAAACGGGCAATTTGCATATACGAATTTGTTCTAATTTTAACTTTAAAAATTACTTTAAGAGATAAGCGCCCGAGCCAATGATTGACCCGTCGCTACGTCGTTCGGGGAATGCAGGGTTCGACGTTTCGGGTGATTCGCAAAAAGACCGCAGGGAGTTAATCAATGGGCAATGTCCAGACCGCCGCCAGTGCACACGAGGTGCTTTGGCGCCAGGCGCCGGGTGGTGAGTTGGTCGACCTCGGCCGGCAACACCGTTTGCCTTTGGGCCAGTTGCGTTTGCAGCGTGCGCCCAAGGGCATCCTGAGTCGACGCGAGGCGATCCTGCTCGGTGTGCTGGCGTTGCTGGTCCATGGCGCGGTGATCTATTGGCTCAATCAGCAACCGACCAAAGCGCTGCCGATCGTGCCACCGGAGATTCCGCCGATGACCATCGAGTTCTCGCGGCCGGCGCCGCCAGTCGTTGAACCACCACCGCCGCCTCCACCGCCACCACCACCGGTGGTCGAGCCGCCACCGCCGGTGGTGGATGAGCTGGCCGTGAAGCCGCCACCGCCCAAGCCGATTCCAAAGCCCAAGCCCGTGATTAAACCCGTGCCGAAGCCCGCGCCCAAAGCGGTCGAGCAACCGCCCGCGCCACCACAACCGGCCGCACCGGTGGCGGCCCCGGCGCCACCCGCACCACCGGCGCCCGCCCCGGTAACACCGGCCTCGGCCAACGCCGCGTACCTGAAAAACCCGGCGCCGGAATACCCGTCGCTGGCCCAGCGCCGCGGTTGGGAAGGCACGGTGTTGTTGCGGGTGCATGTGCTGGCCAGCGGCAAGCCGGGCGAGATCCAGATTCAGAAAAGCAGCGGCCGCGATGCCCTCGACGAGGCGGCGGTCAATGCAGTGAAACGCTGGAGCTTCGTGCCCGCCAAGCAGGGTGATGTCGCCCAGGACGGCTGGGTCAGCGTGCCCATCGATTTCAAGATTCATTAAACCGAAACCTAATTCGCGCGAAACGTTTACACGAGGAATTCACCATGACGTTATTGGCATCTCCACTCGAATCCATCGAAAGCGCGGTGATCTGGCTGCTGGTGGTTTTTTCTGTCGCCACCTGGGGCCTGGCGTTGCTCAAGGGCGTGCAGTTCGGTCGCCTGAAGGCTCAGGATCGCAAGTTTCACCAGCAGTTCTGGGCCGCTTCGAGCCTGGATTCGGCGGCGGAACTGGCCGAAACCCAACCCGGCGCTGCGGCACGGGTGGCGCAGGCCGGTTATGCGGCGATCCAGGTGGGCGAGGCGCCACACGCGGCGGATTTGAGCCAGGCGATCAATCATCAGGACCGCCTCGAGCGTGCCTTGCGTCAGCAGATCGTGCGTGAACGTCGCTCGCTGGAAACCGGGTTGGCGGTGGTCGCCAGTATTGGCAGTACGTCGCCGTTCATTGGGTTGTTCGGCACCGTATGGGGAATCATGGAAGCGTTGAAAGGCATCAGCGCGGCGGGCTCGGCCAGCCTGGAAACGGTGGCCGGTCCCATCGGTGCGGCACTGGTCGCCACCGGGGTGGGGATCGCCGTCGCGGTACCGGCGGTGCTGGTTTACAACTACTTTTTGCGACGCCTGAAACTGACGGCGGCGGACCTGGATGACTTTGCCCATGACTTCTACAGCCTGGCGCAGAAGAGTTCGTTCCGCGTGCTGATCCACCCGACGGCACACAAGGCCGCCGCATCGGGCAACGCACAGAAAGTGAAGGAGGCGTCCTGACATGGCCTTCTCCACGCAAGACAGTGATGAGGTGTTGAGCGAGATCAACGTGACACCGCTGGTGGACGTGATGCTGGTGCTGCTGGTGGTGTTCATCGTCACCGCGCCGCTTTTGACCAACGCGATCCCGATCAACCTGCCCAAGACCGAAGCCGTGGCGCCGGTGGAGCAGAAGGACCCGCTGGTGGTGAGTATCGACGGGACCGGGAAGCTGTTCATCAACAAGGATGAAATCCAGCCGGACTCACTGGAGTTCAAGCTGCAGTCGGCCAAGGCCAAGGACCCGGAGGTGCGGGTGCAATTGCAGGCTGACGATGGGGTGAATTACGGCGAAGTGGCGCGCGCCATGGCGTCCATCGAGCGGGCAGGGATTACCAAGTTGTCGGTGATTACCGCGCGCTGACAGATTCAAGTTTTTCCGGGGCCGTCTCCTTGGCAGGGTGCGGCCCCTTTTTTTTATTGCATCACCGGACTGCTTTTTGTGGCGAGGGAGCTTGCTCCCGTTGGGTTGCGAAGCGACCCCCTTCCGATTTGCGGCTGCTGCGCACCCGAGCGGGAGCAAGCGCCCTCGCCACAAGAGCAGGCCGTGGTAAATAATTGATATGCGATATAGGTCTTAATAAATAGCTTCTTATTCCTTAACGAATATAAATCCCCTCCCTATACTCGTTCAGGAACAGACACGCAGCAGGAGAGCTCCCCATGCGCAACGAATCAATTCGCTACCTGATTGTGCCGGGCTGGCAAGGATCGCCAGAAGATCATTGGCAAACCCATTGGCAGAACAGCCTGCCCAACAGCGCCCGCGTGGAGCAGGCCGACTGGCTGACGCCCCGTCGCGAAGACTGGGTCGCCGCGCTGGCCGAGGCGATTGCCGCCGACAGCACGCCGGTGATCCTGATCGCCCACAGCCTGGGTTGCATCACCGTGGCCCATTGGGCCGCCACCGCGCCGGTGCCGATGTTGCGTCAGGTACGCGGCGCCTTGCTGGTCGCGCCGGCAGACGTCGAACGCCAGGCCTGCGCCCCGGCCCTGCGTAATTTTTCACCGATTCCGACTGACCTGCTGCCATTCCCCAGTCAGGTCGTGAGCTCCGACAACGACGCCGCCGTCAGCGCACCTCGCGCCTTGGAACTGGCGCGTAATTGGGGCGCCGAGGCGGGGATTCTGGCGGGCGCCGGGCACATCAATGTCAAGTCCGGCCACCAGCGCTGGGAGCAGGGCTTTGCCTATCTCTATCGCCTGCAAAACCGCATGGAGCATCACGCCCTGCGCCGTGCCTGACCCCTTTTTCGACGCCCCCCGTCTCCCGGCGGTTTTGGGCGGGAGACTGCCATGAGTTTTGAAACCTTCGGTCAGCCGCTGCTGACGTTCCCCGACGCCGAAAAAAGTCCGCTGAGCATCCGCGCCAAGGCGCTGGTGTTCGTCGATCCACGCTCGCGGCAATTGCGCCAGGAGCTCGAAGAACTGGCACCGCGTTCGATCTCGGTGCTGATCCGCGGTGAAACCGGTAGTGGCAAGGAATTGCTGGCGCGGCACATCCATCGCGCCAGTGATCGCGGCGGGTTGTTCGTTTCGGTCAATTGCGGGGCGATCAGCCCGACTTATGCCGATGCGGAATTGTTCGGTTATGCCGCTGGCACCTACAGCGGTTCGGCCAGCAGCCGCGCCGGCTGGTTCGGTTCGGCCAATGGCGGCACGCTGTACCTGGATGAGATTGGCGACTTGCCGCTGCCGATCCAGATCAAATTGCTCGCCGCCCTGGAGAATCACGAAGTGACCCGCGTCGGTGCGCATCAGCCGAGCCCGGTGGATGTGCGCCTGGTCGCCGCCACCAGCATCGATCTGGCCCAGGCGGTCGCTGCCGGGAAATTCCACGAGCGGTTGTATCACTACCTCAGCGAAGGCCAATTGGAACTGCCGGCGCTGCGCGAGCGCTCGGGCGACATCCTGTCCCTGGCCGAATATTTCCTGGGCATCTACAGCCAACGCCTGGACCTGCCGGTGCCACTGATCAGCGAAGCCGCGCAACGGGTGCTGGAACGCCACACCTGGCCGGGCAATACCCGGGAGCTGGAAAACGTCATTCACTTTGCACTGCTGGTCAGCACCGGCGACGAGATCCTGCCGGAGCATTTGAACCTCCCCGATGAAGGCCTTGGGCAGATCGAACGGCAACTCAAGCAGATCCTCAGCAACGGTTCCGACACCGAAAAAGCAGCCCTCAAACACATTCTGGCAAACGCCAATCTCCTGTAGGCGCGAGCTCGCTCGCGATGGTCGTCAACGATAACGCGGGCTGCCTGATTGAACGCGTTGCCCTTGCGTTCATCGCGAGCAAGCTCGCTCCTACAAAATGCCCGGCCCCCTGTAGGAGCGAGCTCGCTCGCGATGGTCGTCAACGATAACGCGGGCTGCCTGATTGAACGCGTTGCCCTTGCGTTCATCGCGAGCAAGCTCGCTCCTACAAAATGCCCCGCCCTCTGTAGGAGCGAGCTCGCTCGCGATGGTCGTCAACGATTACACGGGCTGCCTGATTGAACGCGTTGCCCTTGCGTTCATCGCGAGCAAGCTCGCTCCTACAAAATGCCCCGCCCCCTGTAGGAGCGAGCTCGCTCGCGATGGTCGTCAACTATCACACGGGCTGCCTGATTGAACGCGTTGCCCTTGCGTTCATCGCGAGCAAGCTCGCTCCTACAGGGTAAGGCCTGTGCCAGAGCTGTATGAGCAAAATGGAATATGAAAGTGAATAAAAGATATTGTTCGGGAATATAAAATCCCGGTATTGTCCGCTTCACGCCAGCGATAGCACTTCACTGGCACACGTACTGATAGCCGTCGCCACAAGCGACCGTGATTTTCGATAAGGACACTGCATGAAAAAGGTTCTGTTGTTCACCGCACTGGCGGCTGCCCTGACCGCGGGCCTGGCCCAGGCTGGCGAGAAACTGGTGGTTGCGGCGACCCCGATTCCACACGCCGAGATTCTCGAACTGATCAAGCCAACCCTCGCCAAAGAAGGCGTGGACCTGGAGATCAAGGTGTTCACCGACTACGTTCAGCCAAACGTACAGGTTGCCGAAAAGCGCCTGGACGCCAACTACTTCCAGACCAAGCCGTACCTGGACAGCTTCAACAAAGGTAAAGGCACTAACCTGGAAACCGTGATCGGCGTTCACGTTGAACCGTTCGGTGGCTACTCGAGCAAGTACAAGTCTTTGGCCGAACTGCCAAACGGCGCGACCATCGCTCTGCCAAACGAAGGCAGCAACAGCGGCCGTGCACTGATCCTGCTGCAGAAGGCTGGCCTGATCGAGCTCAAAGATCCGACCAACGCCCTGTCCACTCCGAAAGACATCGCCAAGAACCCGCACAACTTCAAGTTCAAGGAACTCGAATCGGCCTTGCTGCCACGGGTTCTCAAAGAAGTCGACCTGGACCTGATCAACACCAACTACGCACTGGAAGCGGGCCTGAACCCGGCCAAAGATGCACTGGTGATCGAAGGCGCGGATTCGCCTTACGTGAACTTCCTGGTAGCCCGTCCGGACAACAAGGACAGCGCCGCCATCCAGAAACTGGCCAAAGCCCTGACCAGCCCGGAAGTGAAAGCGTTCATCGAGAAGAAGTACAGCGGCGCGGTACTGCCAGCGTTCTGATTCTCCCGGTAAACCTCTTCAAGGTTACCAACGCCGACGGCTAGCAATAGCGTCGGCGTTTTTTTGTACTCACCCTTCCTGTCCTGTCCCGCCCTGTGGCGAGCGAGCTTGCTCGCGCTGGGTTGCGAAGCAACCCTGAATCCTGCCCGCACGGTTCAACAGATGCACCGTACTAACCGCTGTTGCGACTGCTGCGCAGCCGAGCGGGAGCGAGCTCCCTCGCCACAAACGCATCGTCACACTCGGTTCAGCCTCCTCTCGCCTTCAACGCCCTGCGCAACGCCACGAGCCATTTCAGCAGGTCCTGCGGGTCCATCGGTTGCGGCACTTTCACGTCTGCCATTGTCTCTTCCTTGTGAGTGGTCGGCCGAGGAGTCTGGCCAAAAGCGGTTCGTCCTTGGAGGGGCAATCTGAAAAAAAGATCCGTCCTACGGGGCAAAGGAAAATAGTCGTCATCCGCTGCCTGCGCAAATGCCCGTAGGCAATTGGCGTTGAGGTTTGCAGCGATCCAACTGGCGCTTTCGCGAGCAAGCCCGCTCCCACCTTTGAAATGCATTGCCCCGTGGGAGCGGGCTTGCTCGCGAAGCTTTTCCAGGCACCGCTCAATCCGGCCAATGCCACGCCGGCTCATCCAGCATCCGCTGCCCGACGATCGCGGTTTGCCCGAGGTCTTTTTCCAGCACGATGCAATTGCACTCCGGGTCTTGCTGAAGCGCCGAAATCAAGCGCCGCGCATGGGACACCACCCACACCTGGCACTGCGCCGACACGCGGATGATCAACCTGGCCAACGCTGGCAACAGGTCCGGATGCAGGCTGGTTTCCGGTTCGTTCAGCACCATCAGGGTCGGTGGCCGAGGGGTCAGCAGCGCCGCCACCAGCAGCAGATACCGCAGTGTCCCGTCCGACAGCTCTGCCGCCGACAAGGGCCGCAGCAAACCTTCCTGATAAAACTCGATGGCAAAGCGACCGCCCGTGAGCGGCTCGATGTGCAGCCGTGCACCGGGAAACGCATCGCTGATCGCCGCCTGCAGGGCCTCGGGGTCGCCGATTTCGATGATGGTCTGCAACGCGGCTGCCAGGTCGCGGCCATCGTGATGCAGCACCGGCGTGCGGGTGCCCAGTTGTGGTTGGCGCACCGGCGCATCGGCATCGCTGCGAAAGTGATCGTAGAAGCGCCAGCGGCGGATGAACTCGCGCATCTGCAACACTTCCGGCGAGGTGCGCAGGTTGCCGACCTGATCGAACAGGCTGTCGAAATTCGGCGTGTGTTGCGCCAGCACCTCCCAACTGCGACCGGACCGGGTGCGGATCATCGGGCCGTCGCGATCCACCAGCAGGCTGGCCGGGCGGTAGAACGGTCCGGACCAGATGCATTCCTTCTTGATTTCCGGGTCCAGGGAGAACGCCGACAGGCTCGGCTCGGGCAGCCCGAGGGAAATCGAGTAGCTGAAATCCTCCCCGGCAAAGCCCAGGCGCAGGCGTTTGACGCCTTGTCGAACCGTGGCCTGGACGGGCACTTCACCCTTGCGCATGCGCGCGCTGATCTGTTCCGGCCCTGCCCAGAAGGTCGAGTCCAGCCCACCCTCACGGGCCAGCGCATTGACCACGCCCCCTTGCGCCGTTTCCGCCAGCAGGCGCAGTGCCCGGTAAAGGTTGGATTTGCCGCTGCCATTGGGGCCGGTGATCAGATTCAGCCGGCCCAGCGGGATCACCAGTTTGTTGATCGAGCGGTAATTGGCCACCGCGAGGGTCTTGAGCATGGGGAGCATCCTGCCAGGAACTTTTCTTCGTCATCGAACACTGTAACCCCTGCAGGAGCGAGCAAGCTCGCTCCTGCAGCGAATGCCCTCTGAGCACTTTATTTGACAGGGTCGGATGCACTCGTGGAACCCTGTTCTAAGCTGACAGACGTATCGCGCCCGTTAAACGCAAAGGAGTCTGCATGGCTGGTCCCGGATTGAAAATAGCCCTTGGCCTGAGCCTGTTGGCATTGCTGAGCGGCTGTGGTGAGAAGACACCGGCCGAGAAGGCTCGGCCGCGGGTTTTCGTTCAGCAAGTGAAGCTGACCGATTACGCCGCCAGCGTGACCCTGACCGGTGATGTGCAGGCGCGGGTCCAGACGGAGCTGTCGTTTCGCGTCGGCGGCAAGATCATCCAGCGTTCGGTGGATGTCGGGGATCGGGTGAGCGCCAAACAGGTATTGGCCCGACTCGACCCCAAAGATCTGCAAACCAATCTCGACTCCGCCCAGGCCCAGGTCGTTGCTGAACAGGCCAAGGTCAAACAGAACGCCGCGTCTTTCATGCGCCAGCAAAAACTGCTGCCCAAGGGTTACACCAGCCAGAGCGAATACGATTCGGCACAGGCTGCCTTACGCAGCAGCGAGAGTTCGCTGGCGGCGGCCCAGGCGCAATTGGCCAATGCTCGGGAGCAATTGAGCTACACCGCGTTGATTGCCGAGGCCCCGGGTGTGATCACCGCGCGTCAGGCGGAAGTCGGTCAGGTGGTGCAGGCGACCGTGCCGATTTTCAGCCTGGCCCAGGACGGTGACCGCGACGCTGTGTTCAATGTGTACGAATCACTGCTGGCCGGGCCGCCCTCCGACAAATCCGTGGTGGTCAGCCTGCTGGACAACCCGGCGATCAAGACCACCGGCACCGTTCGGGAAATCACCCCGGCGGTCTCCGAGCAGACCGGCACGGTGCAGGTCAAGGTTACCCTCGATGGCTTGCCGCCCGGCATGCAGCTGGGTTCGGTGGTCAGCGCCACCGCCAATACCCGGGGCAAAGCCGCCGTGGAGTTGCCCTGGTCGGCGCTGACCAAAGACGTCAGCAAGCCCGCCGTGTGGCTGGTGGACGGGGAGGGCAAGGCATTCCTGCATCCTGTCACTGTCGGCCGCTACCTCACCGGCAGGGTCATCATCAGCGGCGGCCTGGTCGGTGGTGAAAAAGTCGTCATCGCCGGCGGCCAGTTATTGCATCCCGGCATGGCGGTAGAGATCGCCGAAAATACGTACAAGGATCTGGCCACGGGGGCTCAACCATGAGGCATCTGTTGCTGATGTTTGCCGCTGTGGTGCTGGTGGCCTGTTCGAAAAAAGAGCCACCGCCGGAGCCTGTGCGTCCGGTGCTGTCGACCGTGGTCCAGTCGTCGGGCGAGGAAAATCTCGGGCGTTTTGCCGGCAATATCCAGGCGCGTTACGAAAGCAATGTCGGGTTCCGGGTGCCCGGGCGCATTGCCAGCCGCGCCGTGGATGTCGGTGCCGAAGTTGAAAAAGGCGACCTGCTCGCCTCGCTCGACCCCACCGACCAGCAGAACCAGTTACGGTCTGCCCAGGGCAATCTGGCGAGCGTCCAGGCGCAGCTCATCAATGCCCAGGCCAGCGCCCGGCGGCAGCAGGCATTGTTCGATCGCGGTGTGGGCTCACAGGCACAGCTGGACGCCGCGCAAACCGATCTGAAAACCACCCAGGCGTCCCTCGATCAGGCCCAGGCGGCGGTCAGTCAGGCCAAGGACCAGCTCAATTACGTCGAGTTGCGCGCCGACCACAAGTCGGTGGTGACCGCATGGAATGCCGAGGCCGGGCAAGTGGTCAGTGCCGGCCAGCAAGTGGTGACCCTGGCGCAACCGGACATCAAGGAAGCGGTGATCGATCTGCCGGACATCCTGGTCGATCAGTTGCCCGTCGATGTGGTGTTTCAAGTGGCTTTGCAGTTGAACCCGCAAATCAACACCACGGCGGTGGTGCGGGAAATCGAGCCCCAGGCCGACAGCGCCACCCGCACTCGTCGCGCACGCCTGACCCTGGCCGAGACACCCACGGCGTTTCGCCTGGGCACCGCGATCAGCGTGACCCTGAGCTCGGCCATCAAACCGCGCATCGAACTGCCGGTCAGTGCCCTGCAGGAGGTCGAAGGCAAAACCCGCATCTGGGTCGTCGATCCAAAGGCGCATACCGTGTCGCCACGGGATGTCCGGGTGGCCAGCCGCGGCTACAACAGTGTGGTGCTGGCCGACGGCGTCAAGAACGGCGAGCGTGTCGTCACCGCCGGTGTGAACAGCCTCAAACCGGGGCAGACAGTGAAAGTCGATGAGGGCAGCCCACAATGAAAGGGAGTTTCAACTTATCCGAATGGGCGCTTAAACATCAGTCGTTCGTCTGGTATCTGATGTTCGTCGCGTTGCTGATGGGCGTGTTTTCCTACCTGAACCTGGGCCGTGAAGAAGACCCTTCGTTCACCATCAAGACCATGGTGATCCAGACCCGCTGGCCGGGTGCGACCCAGGAAGAAACCCTCAAGCAGGTCACCGATCGCATCGAGAAAAAACTCGAAGAGCTCGACTCCCTCGACTACGTGAAAAGCTACACCCGCCCGGGCGAATCCACGGTGTATGTCTACTTGCGCGACACCACCAAAGCCCCGGACATTCCGGAAATCTGGTACCAGGTGCGCAAGAAGATCGGCGACATTCGCGGGCAATTTCCCCAGGGCATTCAAGGGCCGTCGTTCAACGACGAATTCGGTGACGTGTACGGCTCGGTTTACGCCTTTACCACCGACGGCTTGTCGATGCGCCAGTTGCGTGACTATGTCGAACAGGCTCGGGCCGAGATCCATGATGTGCCGGGGCTGGGCAAGATCGAAATGGTCGGCCAGCAGGACGAAGTCATCTACCTGAATTTCTCCACGCGCAAACTGGCGGCGCTGGGCATCGACGAAGGGCAGGTGGTGCAGAGCCTGCAAAAAGAAAACGCGATTACCCCGGCCGGGGTGATCGAGGCAGGTCCCGAGCGGATTTCCGTGCGCACCTCCGGGCAGTTCGCTTCGGAAAAGGACCTGGCCAACGTCAACCTGCGGCTCAACGATCGCTTCTATCGCCTGGCCGATATCGCCGACATCCAGCGCGGCTACGTCGACCCGACGACCCCGCAATTTCGCTTCAATGGCCAGCCAGCCATCGGCCTGGCCATCGCCATGCAGAAGGGCGGCAATATCCAGGTGTTCGGCAAGGCGCTGCACCAGCGCATGAGTGAGCTGACCGCCGATTTGCCGGTGGGCGTCGGTGTGCATAACGTGTCCGACCAGGCCGAGGTGGTGGAAGAGGCGGTGGGCGGCTTCACCAGTGCGCTGTTCGAAGCGGTGGTGATTGTACTGGTGGTGAGTTTCATCAGCCTCGGGGTGCGCGCAGGCCTGGTGGTGGCCTGCTCGATCCCGCTGGTGCTGGCCATGGTGTTCGTGTTCATGGAATACAGCGGCATCACCATGCAGCGGATTTCCCTCGGCGCGCTGATCATCGCCCTGGGCCTGTTGGTGGATGACGCGATGATCACCGTGGAGATGATGGTTTCCCGCCTGGAGCTGGGGGAAACCAAGGAGCAGGCGGCGACTTTTGCCTATACCTCGACCGCATTCCCGATGCTGACGGGTACGCTGGTGACGGTCGCCGGCTTCGTGCCCATCGGTCTCAATGCCAGTTCTGCCGGCGAGTACACTTTCACCCTGTTCGCGGTGATCGCCGTGGCCATGCTGGTGTCGTGGATCGTTGCGGTGCTGTTCGCCCCGGTGATCGGCGTGCACATCCTCAGCACCCATATCAAAAAACATTCGGCGGAACCGGGGCGTATCGGCCGGGCGTTCAACGGCGGCCTGCTGTGGAGCATGCGCAATCGCTGGTGGGCCATCGGCATTACGGTGCTGCTGTTTGTGTTGTCGGTATTCGGCATGCGCTTTGTGCAGAACCAGTTCTTCCCGTCCTCGGACCGCCCGGAAATCCTGGTGGACCTGAACCTGCCGCAAAACGCCTCCATCGCGGAAACCCGCAAGGCCGTGGACAAGCTCGAAGCGACGCTCAAGGGTGACCCGGACATCGTGCGCTGGAGCACCTACATCGGCCAGGGTGCGATCCGTTTCTACCTGCCTCTGGACCAGCAATTGCAGAACCCGTACTACGCGCAACTGGTGATCGTCAGCAAGGATTTCGAGGCCCGCAAAGTGCTCAGCGATCGCCTGCGAGAACGCCTGCGCAAAGACTTCGTCGGCATCGGCAGCTACGTCCAGGCGCTGGAAATGGGGCCGCCGGTAGGGCGCCCGATCCAGTACCGGGTCAGTGGGGGCAACATCGATCAGGTGCGCAAGCACGCCATCGATCTGGCCACCGTACTGGACCAGAGTCCGCACATCGGCGAGATCATTTTCGACTGGAACGAGCCGGGCAAGGTGCTGCGCATCGACATCGCCCAGGACAAGGCGCGCCAGCTCGGGCTGTCGTCCGAGGACGTGGCGAACCTGATGAACAGCATCGTCAGCGGCTCGACCGTGACCCAGGTCGACGATGACATTTACCTGATCAATCTGGTAGGCCGTGCGGTGGACGCTGAACGGGGCACGCCGGAGACTTTGCAGAACCTGCAGATCACCACGCCGAGCGGCACGTCGATTCCGCTGCTGGCGTTCGCCACGGTGCGTTATGAACTGGAGCAGCCGCTGGTGTGGCGTCGCGACCGCAAGCCGACAGTGACCATCAAGGCTGCAACCCTGGGTGAGATTCAACCGACGGACCTGGTGACCCTGCTCAAGCCTGACATCGAGAAGTTCGCCGCCGCGTTGCCGGTGGGCTACAAGGTCGCCACCGGCGGTACAGTGGAGGAGAGCGGCAAGGCCCAGGGGCCGATCGCCAAAGTGGTGCCGCTGATGCTGTTCTTGATGGCGACCTTCCTGATGATCCAGTTGCACAGCGTGCAGAAGATGTTCCTGGTGGCCAGCGTGGCGCCGCTGGGCCTGATTGGCGTGGTGCTGGCGCTGGTGCCGACCGGCACGCCGATGGGCTTCGTGGCGATTCTGGGGATCCTGGCGCTGATCGGCATCATCATCCGCAACTCGGTGATCCTGGTGACCCAGATCGACGAGTTCGAGCGCGCAGGGTCGTCACCCTGGGATGCCGTGCTGGAAGCCACCGAACATCGTCGACGGCCGATTCTGCTGACGGCAGCGGCGGCCAGCCTGGGCATGATCCCGATTGCCCGGGAAGTGTTCTGGGGGCCGATGGCGTACGCGATGATTGGCGGGATTATCGTTGCGACTCTGCTGACGTTGCTGTTTTTGCCGGCGTTGTATGTGGCCTGGTACAAGATTCGCGAGCCGCAGAAAGAGGTGAAGTAGGGGCGAGCGCTGCGCGCTCATTCGCGAGCAAGCCCGTGCAGGCACCGCTAAACCTTGCGCCAGACACTGGCCAGCCAAGGCTGCTGCTCCCGCGGCAGCCCCGCCGGGCGGTAGTAATGCTCCAGCTCCACAAACCCCGCCTCGGTCAACAACTGCTGCCACGCCGCAAGATCGTGATACGACCCATAGCGCGGCCCGTTCCAGCCTTCCTGATTTTCACCACGGGGGTTGGAACTGAACAACACGCCACCCGGTTTCAGCGCCGCTCGCAGTTGCTTCAACACTCGCGGTAATTCCTGACGCGGAATGTGGAACAGCACCGCGTTGGCAAAAATCCCGTCGAAGCGCTCTGCTGGCAGATCAAGCTTCAGAAAGTCCTGATGCCACACCTCGCAACCGCTGTCCTCACGGGCCATCTGCGCGAATTTTTCTGCGCCGTCCAGGCCCACCGCCGTGTGCCCCATGCGGGTGAACGTCTGCAAGTCCCGGCCCGGGCCACAGCCGAAATCGAGAATCTCGAACGGCGCTTGGCCCTGGATGTGCCGCAGCAAGGCATCGATGTTCTGGCTCACATCGTGATCACGGGTGCCCTCGCGAAAACCTTCGGCCACTGAGTTGTAATGGCCCAACGTGGTGGTTGTGATGTGTTCGAGGTCGGTGGGGGTTTGTTTCATGGTGGGCTGCGCAGGCAATGGGGATTTGCCGAATATACGCCAACGGTTTCAGGGCTGCTGCGCAGCCTTCGCGGGCCTTCAGGCGAACAGGCGTTTGTGGCGAGGGAGCTTGCTCCCTTCCGATTGCGCAGCAATCGCAAAACCTGCGTGCGGATTTGCCCTAAACACCGCGTTCGATGGCTTTGGGGCTGCTTCGCAGCCCAGCGGGAGCAAGCTCCCTCGCCACACTCGGCACTGCAATATCCAGCGGCTCAGCGTTTGTTCAGGCCCCTGGCCAACCGATCTCCGCCCAGCTGAATCACTGCCACCAAGGCCACCAGCAACACGATCACCGTCAACATGATCTGGCTGTCGAAGCGCTGGTAACCATACCGATAAGCAATGTCCCCCAGCCCACCGGCGCCAATGGCTCCGGCCATGGCCGATGAGTTGATCATGGTCACCAGGGTGATGGTGAACCCGCCGACAATCCCCGGCAGCGCCTCGGGCAACAGCACATGCCAAACGATATGCCCACGCCGGCACCCCATGGCCTGGGCCGCTTCGATCAAGCCGTGATCCACTTCGCGCAAACTCACTTCGGCAATCCGCGCAAAGAACGGCGTGGCCGCAATGGTCAGCGGCACCACGGCCGCCCACACGCCGTAGGTGGTGCCAACGATCAACCGAGTGAACGGAATCAGCGCCACCATCAAAATCAGAAACGGAATCGAACGAAACAGGTTCACGAACGCGCCCAGCACCCGGTTCACTGCCGGGGCTTCGTAGATGCCGCCCTTGGAACTGGTGACCAGAATCACTGCCAGCGGAATCCCCGCCAGCAGCGCAATCAACGACGACACGCCGACCATCAGGAAGGTGTCGATGAAACCTTGCAGCAAGCGATCAAACCACATAACCCAACACCTCCACTTGCTGCGCCCATTGGCTGGCGCGCTGGCACAGGTCTTCGGCATCCAGCGGCGAGCTGGACACCGACAGCAGCAATTGCCCCAAGGCGTGACCCTGAATCCGCTCCACACCCCCTTGCAGCAAACGCACACGCCCACCGAGGGCGTTGAACAGGGCGGCGATGTCCGGTTCGTCCTGCGCGGCGCCGGTGAATTGCAGACGCAGCACCACGGCAGCGTCCGGGGACTGCGGGCGCGCCTGCAAGCGGCTTTGCAGCTCTGGCGGCAAGGCATGCTGCAACGGCGCGAGCAGGGTCTTGCTGACTTCATGCCGGGGGTTGCCGAACACTTCCCACACCGGCCCTTGCTCGACCACGCGACCGCGTTCGAGCACCACCACGCGATCACAGATCTCGCGGATCACCGCCATCTCGTGAGTGATCAGGACGATGGTCAAACCCAGGCGCTGATTGATCTCGCGCAGCAGGCCGAGGATCGATTGCGTGGTCTCCGGGTCCAGTGCCGACGTGGCTTCGTCGCACAGCAGAATCGCCGGGTCGTGAACCAGCGCACGGGCGATGCCGACGCGCTGTTTCTGGCCGCCGGACAGCTGCGCCGGGTAGGCCTTGTGCTTGGCTTGCAGGCCCACCAACTCGAGCAGCTCACGCACTTTGCGATCGCGCTGTTCCTTGGGCACGCCGGCGACTTTCAGCGGCAGTTCGACGTTCTGCCAAACGGTCTTGGCCGACATCAGGTTGAAGTGCTGGAAGATCATGCCGATGCGCCGACGCAGCGCCACCAGCCGATCCTCATCGAACTCGCCGATGTCCACCTGATCGATCAACACCCGGCCGCTGCTCGGTTGTTCGAGGCGGTTGATGGTGCGGATCAGTGACGACTTGCCGGCGCCGCTGCGGCCGATGATGCCGAACACTTCACCGCGCTGGATCGCCAGGTCGATGCCGTGCAGGGCCGCTACCGGACCTTGCTGGCCGTCGTAGGTTTTGCCCAGGTTGATGAAGCGCACGTGGGCGTGGTTCAGGTCCGGGTGCAGCTCGGTTTTTATCGCTTGTTGAGGCTCTGGAATCTCCAGTCGCAGTTGAGTCGCGGCCGTCATTTTCAGCTTTCCCAACCGGCTTGATAGAGCTTGCCGTGGGCCTTGTCCAGGGCGGCGCGAACGGCTGGCGAATGCTGGTAGATGTCGACGAACTTGATCAGGCGCGGGTCGGTTTTGCTCTTGGGCTGGATCACGAACTGAATCACGTATTCCTTGTGATCGAGGCCGTCGAACAGCAGCGCGGAGCCTGCATCGAAGGTCTTCGACAGGCGGATGTACGCCGGGTAGCCCTGGACCAGGTCGGCGTCGTCATAGGCGCGCACCAGTTGCACCGCTTCAACCTGCAGAATCTTGATTTTCTTCGGGTTGGCGATGATGTCCTCTTCGGTGGCCTTGTAGCCGACGCCGGGCTTGAGGGTGATCAGTCCGGCTTTGGCCAGCAGCTGCAAACCACGGCCGCTGTTGATCGGGTCATTGGCGATGGCGACGCTGGCGCCTTCGGGCAACTCGTCGAAGCTTTTGTATTTCTTGGAGTAGAGGCCGACGTTGTTGATGATCCCCGGGGCGAACGGCACCAGGTCAAAACCGGAGGCGGCCTTGGCGTTTTCCAGGAACGGGATGTGCTGGAAGTAGTTCACGTCGATGTCGCCCGCGGCGAGGCTGACGTTGGGCGCGATCCAGTCGGTGAACTCCACGAGTTCGACTTTCAGACCTTGCTTGCCGGCCTCTTCCACCGCGGCTTCCAGTGGAATGGCGAAGGCGGCGGTGGTGCCGATTTTCAGCGGGGCGTCGGCGGCGAAGACTGCCGAGCTGAAGAGGCCGAGGGCCAGGGCCAGTGCTTTGACTGGTTGCGAGAGGTAGTGCTTGGTCATGATGGTTATTTCCAGTCAGTGCATGAATGTGTGGTGTCTGGTTGGGCCTCATCGCCAGCAGGCTGGCTCCCACAGTGGGAGCGCTTTGCACCTGTGGGAGCTAGCCTGCTAGCGATGCTTTTAGCGTCGGTAAGCCGAGCCCGTATGTTGCTCAGGCAAATGCGCCCCGTCGCGGAACAGCTTTTCCCGCAGGCTGCCGTCGTCGTACGCAGTCTTGTACGACCCGCGACGCTGCAACTCGGGAATCACCTGTTCAATGAAATCCACATAGCTTTCCGGCGTGACGATGCGCGTCAGGTTGAAGCCATCCAGCCCGGTTCCGGCGATCCAGGATTCCAGTTCGTCGGCCACTTGCGCAGGCGAGCCGACCACGGTGATGTAACGACCACCGAGGGCGTGTTGATCGAGTAATTTGCGGCGTGTCCAGTCGTTGTTCTGCAGGTTCCTGGTGGCGGACTGGATGGCGTTGCTCTTGACGTACTGGATCGGTTCGTCGATGGCGTACTCGGAAAAATCGATCCCGGTGGATGCCGAAAAATGCGCCACGCCGGCTTCGGCGCTGGCGTAGCTCAGGTACTCGGCGTGCTTCTGCCAAGCCAGCTCCTCAGTGGCGCCGACAATCACGTTCAAGCCCATGAACACCTTGATGTCCTCGGGATTGCGCCCGGCGGAGGCGGCGCTGGCGCGAACCTTGTCCACCTGCACCTTGGTCGACGGCTTGTTCTGGCCGCTGATGAACACGCACTCGGCATGCCGCCCGGCGAACAGCAAGCCACGGTCGGAGCTGCCGGCCTGGAACAGCACCGGCGTGCGCTGTGGCGACGGTTCGCACAGGTGATATCCGTCCACCTGATAGAACTCACCCTTGTGCTCGACCTTGTGCACCTTGTCCGGCTGCGCATAGATCCGCTGCTGCGGATCGTTGAGCACCGCGCCGTTTTCCCAGCTGCCTTCCCAGAGTTTGTAGAGGACCTCCAGGTACTCATCGGCCTGGTCGTAACGACGGTCATGTTCGACCTGTTCACTCAGGCCCATGGCCTTGGCGGCGCTGTCCAGATAACCGGTGACGATGTTCCAGCCCACCCGGCCGCGGCTCAGGTGATCGAGGGTCGACATGCGCCGGGCGAACAGATACGGCGGCTCATAGGTGAGGTTGGCGGTGAGGCCGAAGCCGAGGTTTTTCGTCACCGCCGCCATGGCCGACACCAGCAACAAGGGGTCGTTGACCGGCAGCTGGATCGATTCCTTCAGCGGCACATCCACCGAGTTCTGGTACACGTCGTACACGCCGACGATGTCAGCGATGAACAGGCCATCGAACAACCCGCGCTCCAGCAATTGCGCCAGTTCGGTCCAGTATTCGATCGTCTTGTACTGGGTCGAGGTGTCCCGTGGATGCGTCCACAGGCCATGGTTGATGTGGCCGATGCAGTTCATGTTGAACGCGTTGAGCAGGATTTTCTTTTTCGGCGCGGTCATCAGATGGTCCCCCGCAGTGGCGGGTTTTCATCATTGAGGTAGTAGTTGCCGACGGCGTGGTATTTCCAGCGCACAGGGTCGTGCAGGGTGTGCACCCGGGCGTTGCGCCAGTGGCGGTCCAGGCCATGTTCGCGCAGCGTCGCCTGGCTGCCGGCCAATTCGAACAGGGTGCTGCCGGCGGCCAGGGAGATTTCGGTGCTGATCGCCCGCGCTTCGGCAACGGCGATCGAGGCGGCGGCGACAGTCTCGGCATTGGTGTTGGCCTGGGCCTTGTCGAGAAATTCGCCGGCGCGTTCCAGCAGCGCTTCGGTGGCGTGCAGGCGAATGCTCAGGTGCCCGAAGCTCTTGAGGGTCAGCGGATCGTCGATGGCTTTTTCATGGGTGGCGTCGATCCATGGCCGGGTCTTGGTGCGCACGAAGTGCAGGGCATCTTCGTAGGCGGCGCGGGCGATGCCGGTATCGATGGCGGCGTGGAGAATCTGGGCCAGCGGGCCGACCGGGGTCGGGCGCTCGAAGGCGCTCTGGAACGGGATCACGTCTTCAGCGGCCACGAAGACGTCTTCGAACACCACCGAACCGCTGCCGGTGGTGCGCTGGCCGAAGCCGCTCCAGTCGTCGATCACGGTCAGGCCCTGGCTGTCATGAGGTACGAAGGCCAGTTGCTGCACGCCGTTTTCGTCGATCACCGAGGTGGGAATGCGCTGGGCGTAGATCGCGCCGGTGGCGTAGAACTTGCGGCCGTTGATGCGATAGCCGTCGCCGTCACGGGTCAGGCGGGTGGTGCGGTCATGGGCGGTTTTGGTGCCCAGTTCGGCCAGGGCATTGCCGAAACGCTGGCCGGCCAGTACTTCGGCGTACAGGCGTTTTTTCTGCGCTTCGCTGCCGTTTACCCGCAGCACTTCGAGGGCATAGAAATGGTTTTGCGGAATCTGCCCGAGCGAGCCGTCGGCCTGGGCAATCAGCGCGATGACTTTGGCCAGGGTGACGTTGGACACGCCGGCGCCGCCGTATTCTTTGGGCACGCTGATGCCCCACAGGCCCGAGCGGGAAAACACTTCCAGCTCCGGGTGTGGCAGGCGGCGTTCGCGGTCGCGCTGGGCGCTGTCACGTTTGAAATCGTCGGCCAGGTCACTGGCAACGACCAAGGCTTGCTCATCGCTGGTGATGACCGCGACGTGGTGAGAAAGAGTCATGAGTTTCTCCAGATGTCTGGTCGTTAAATCCAGGAATGGCGAGCGGGGAGCGTGCCGTTGAGGTGATAGGCGCCGACCGCGTGGTATTTCCAGCGCACCGGGTCGTGCAGGGTGTGCACCCGAGCGTTGCGCCAGTGGCGGTCGAGGTTGAATTCGGCGAGGGTGGCGCGGCTGCCGGCCAGTTCGAACAGTTTTTCGCTGGCCAGCAACGAGATCTCGGTGGTCAGCACTTTGGCTTCGGCCACGGCAATGGAGGCGCGGGCGGCGGACTCGGCGGTGAGTGGCGCGGCACTGACCTGGTCGAGCACTTGCCCGGCCTTGCGCAGCAGGGCTTCGGCGGCGTGCAGTTCGATCTTCAGTCTGCCGATGTCGGCGATCACGTAGAGGTCATCGCTGGCCCGTTCGACGTTGGCGTCGACCCACGGCCGGGCACGGGTTTTGACGAATTCGATGGCGTCGTCGATGGCGCCACGGGCGATGCCGGCGTCGATGGCCGCTTGAATCAGCTGCGAGACGGCGCCCTGGGTATTGGGCTGTTCGTTGATCTTCCAGTTGTCCACCACCAGCTCGGCGTCGACCCGCACGTTGTTCAGCAAAATGGTACCGCTGGCGGTGGTGCGCTGGCCGAAGCCCGACCAGTCATCGACGATGCGCAGCCCCGGCGTGCCGCGACGGACAAAGGCCAGTACTTGCTTGCCGTCATCGTTGAGCGCCTTGACCGCGACCCAATGGGCGAACAGTGCGCCGGTGGAATAGAACTTCTGGCCGTTGAGGACAAAACCGTCGCCGTCGGCGGTGATGCGTGCCTTGAGCTCCAGGGTATTTTTTACGCCGCGCTCCGGCCCGGCGTTACCGATGCGCCAGCCTTCGAGCACGCTCTTGAACAGCTGCTTTTTCTGCGCTTCGGTTGCGCTGCCCAATACCAGGTTGAGGATGCCGAACTGGTTCTGCGGGATCTGTCCGAGGGCCGGGTCTGCCGCGGAAATGATCGCGAAGACTTCGGCGAGGGTGACGAAGGAAACCTGCGGCCCACCGTATTCGCGCGGGATGGCAATGCTGCCCAGGCCGCTGCGGGTGAACTGTTCGATTTCCGACCATGGCAGCTTGCGCTGCTGGTCACGCTTGGCTGCTTGCAGGCGAGCGGCTTGCGCCAGCTCATGGGCGGCCTTGATGGCTTGTGCGTCGTTGCGCAGCACTTGTGCGGGCAACAACAAGGGGGCGATATCCAGATCACTCTGGGCGATTGCATCTGCCAGACTGGACATCAGTGCCGCTCCCTGGCTGCACGCAATGCCCTGGCGATCTGCACTGGGGTGATTGTGTTCCGGACCATACCTACCTCACATCTTATGGAAGCGCCGCGGTGCGGCGAACGAAAACAAGAATGTCCGGTGGTCCGGTGTATATACCCTAAGCGTTTATAAATAAGTTATGAACTAACTTTTAGGAATATACATAGAAGATCGAAAGATCGCAGCCTTCGGCAGCTCCTACAGAGGAATGCGTTCCCCTGTAGGAGCTGCCAAAGGCTGCGATCTCTTGATTTTTAATGGTTGGCAATACCAATCCTCAACGTCCGCGCCGGTGCCCATTGGGAGTTGTTGCCGACCCGGTCGAGGATGCAGTAGGTCACTTCCAGGCGCAGGTCCTCACCCGCTTCACAGATGACCGCTGGCGGCACCCAGAGCGCAATCGGTTGGCCAACCTGCTCGGCTTTGAGCGGGGGCAGGTCCATGCGCACATCGCCCCAGCGCAGGGTGATTTCGTCGCCCTCGGCCATGTTGAGGTACGGCTCGATGGTCAGCGGCACGCCGCGCTGCACCTGTCGCGGGTTGACCCCTCGGCGGCGGATGGTGACCGGCAGGCTCACCGGCGCCAGGTACTGATTTTCTTCGCCGGCATGGGGTGAAATCGGGCTTCCAGGGCAATCGAGCTTGACCTGCACCCGGGTCGCCAGCGACAGCATCGGGCGGCTGCCCACCTGCATCACTCGATAGTGAATCCAGGGTGCGCCGCTGACGATGAAACTCTCCGGCACCCGCAGGCTGACGGCATGGCCAACCTCTTGTTCGGTCACCACCCGGGAAGCGACGAACTGCCTGTCCCAGAACAATTCGATCAGGTCGCCGGCGTCCATGCCGGCGTACGGGGCTACCTCGATCAGCAGGTTGGCCGCCGCGAGGATATTCACCCCCGCCTTGTTGATTTGCGCCAGGGTGGGGGGTGCCAGGGACGGGATGCGTGAGATGCAGTTCATGGTTCTCTCTCCTTGAGATAGTGCAGCGAAATCCATTTCTGAAACGGGTGGGAAGTTTGACGCGAGACCTATTCATTACCTCGGTTAAATAATGAATGGGGTTGTAGTGGGGGTAGATAAGAGTGTGGTTTGGTGGGAGTCAATAGAGCGGGTTAGTTGAGCTCGCTATTTGATATTAATCAGAATGCTCCTACGCACTGAGGTCAATAAACGCTGCGTGATTAACAAAGCTTCTGTAGGAGCGAGCTTGCTCGCGATGGACTTGAATACGCCGTGGTGTGTCAGCAGGCCCGCGTAATCGTTTGCCGGCATCGCGAGCGAGCTCGCTCCTACAGTGGCGAGTGTTTGTTGGGAAGATTGCGCAGGGGTAACTTCCATCCATGGAAGTTGGGGGTTCTACAGGGGATGTTTCAAACGTGTGAGTGACTTAGAAACTTGCTGAGAAACTGTTTTGTCCGTTCTTCTTTCGGGTTGGCAAACAGCGCTTTCGCTTCGCCTTGTTCAACAATCACGCCCTTGTCGAAGAACACCACCCGATTGGCCACGTCACGAGCAAAAGCCATCTCATGGGTCACGATGACCATGGTCCGGTTTTCCTGTGCCAGGCCACGAATGGTCGCCAGCACTTCGCCCACCAGTTCCGGGTCCAGGGCTGAGGTTGGTTCGTCGAACAGGATCACTTCCGGTTCCATCGCCAGCGCGCGGGCGATCGCCACGCGTTGTTGCTGGCCGCCCGAGAGGCGGCGCGGGTAAGCGTCTTCCTTGCCCGCCAGGCCGACCTTGGCCAACAGTTTTTTACCCAGGGCAACGGCGTCGGCGTGCGGGACCTTCTTGACGATGATCGGGCCTTCGATGACGTTTTCCAGGGCGGTGCGATGGGGGAACAGGTTGAAGCTCTGGAACACGAAGCCCACGTGCTGGCGCAAGCGGCGCACCAGGCTCTGCTGCTGGTTCAGGGGACGGCTGGTATCGATCTCGATATCGCCGACCTTGATCCGGCCGCTGGTGGGTTCTTCGAGGAAGTTCAGGCAGCGCAGGAAGGTGGTCTTGCCCGAGCCACTGGGCCCGATGATCGCCACCACTTCGCCTTCCTTCACTTGCAGATCGATGCCGTTGAGCACGACCTGACCCTTGAACTGCTTTGTCAGTTTTTCCACGACAATCATGGGGTCAGGACTCCTGATCATGCCGATTGACCCGAACTTCCAACCGGTTCTGCAGGTGCGAAAGCACCGTGGCCAGAATCCAGTAAATCAGCGCGGCGGCAAGGTACATAGTGAAGACTTCGAAGGTCCTGGCGGTGATCAGCTGTGCCTGACGGAACAGCTCCGGCACCTGAATGGTGGCCGCCAGCGCGGTGTCCTTGACCAGCGAAATGAAGCTGTTGCCCAGTGGCGGCAATGCGGTGCGCATCGCCTGCGGAATGATGGCCCGGCGCAGGGTCTGCGCACGGGTCATGCCGATACTGGCAGCCGCTTCCCACTGGCCACGTTCGATGGAGCTGATCGCGGCACGCAGGATTTCACAGGCATAGGCGGCCATGTTCAGCGAGAAGCCGATCAGGGCAGCCGGCAGCGGATCGAGTTCCAGACCCATTTGCGGCAAGCCGTAATAGATCACGAACAGTTGAACCAGCAACGGCGTGCCGCGAAAGAACGACACGTAGATGCGGGCAATCCAGCTCACCAGTTTGAAGCGCGACAGGCGCATGAGCGCCAGGCCGAACCCCATCACCAGGCCGAAGAACATGCCGCCCAGGCTCAGGATCACTGTGTAGTACGCGCCCTTGAGCAGAAAGGGCGCGGAATCCAGTGCGAGTTGAAAAGCTTCTTCCATTATTGAGTGACGTCAGCGCTGAAGTATTTTTCCGAAAGCTTTTTCAGCGTGCCGTCGGCGCGCAGCTTGTCGATCGCCTTGTTCACCGCAGCCAGCAGTTCTGGCTCGCCTTTGCGCAGGGCGATACCGGCTTCCTGGCGGGAGAACGCGTCGCCGGCGGCAACGGTGTCCTTGGCCTTCTTGGCGTATTCCAGTGCGGCGAGGCGGTCGATCAGGATGGCGTCGATGCGGCCGACGCGCAGGTCCTGGAACTTGGTCGGATCATCGTCGTAGGTCTTGATGATGGCTTTAGGCTGATTGTCCTTGAGCCATTGTTCGTAGTTGGTGCCCAGGCCTACACCGACTTTCTTGCCGGCCAGGTCATCGGCGGACTTGATGGTGTCCTTGTTCTTGTTCAGCACCAGCGCCTGGATACCGGAAACGGTGTACGGCTCGGAGAAGTCATACTTTTTCTTGCGTTCTTCGGAGATGGTCACCTGGTTGATCACCGCGTCCAGACGCTTGGATTCCAGTGCCGCGAGGATGCCGTCCCATTTGGTCGGCTGCAGCTTGACCTTCACGCCCAGCTCTTTGGCCAGGGCTTCGGAGAACTCGACTTCGAAACCGGCCAGTTTGCCGTCGGCATCGACGAAGCTGAACGGCGGGTAAGTGCCTTCAAGGCCAACGTTGATCACGCCGGCATCCTTGATTTTTTGCAGCTGCTCACCGGCAACCGCCTGGCCGATCAGGCCGGCGCTCAGTGCCAGGCCCAGCGAACCCACCAGCAGATTTCGACGTAGTGCGGAAAAATTCATGACTAGCCCCTGTGTTTTCTTATGGAAAATGCGTTTGGAAAGGTTGGCGAAATCGGGAATTGGATGACAGCGATATCCTGCCTTAAAGCAGCGTATGCGTCTCTCGGGAAATGCGCCTTCAGTATGACTATATGGTGGCGTTTTTAGATTAGAAAATAATAAATTATCTTCTGCTTATTCAATTTATGAATAACAGAGCTGCCTCTGTAGGAGCGAGCATGCTCGCGATGGGCGTCAAGACACCGCGGGGTGTCAGGCCGCCAGGGTTATCGTTCACGACCATCGCGAGCGTGCTCGCTCCTACAGGGGAGGGGCGGTTTACAGGAAGTCTTTGTAGGCGAACAACGCCGGGGCGCCGCCGGTGTGCAGGAAGATGATCGGGCCCTCGTCGAAGCGCGAACGTCCGATGCCGTCCAGCAACCCGGCCATGGCCTTGCCGGTGTAGACCGGGTCGAGCAACAGGCCTTCCTGACTCGCCACCAGTTTCACCGCCGCCAGCGTGCCGGCATTCGGCTCGCCGTAGCGTGGCGCGAAGTACTCGTCCCACAACTCGACCTTGAAACTCTCCGGCAAGGCCACGCCCAGCAGTTCGGCGGTGCGCTCGGCCAGGCCCTGCACCTTCGGAAACTGATCTTCTTCGCTGCGCGAGACCGTGACGCCGATCACCGGCAGGTCCGGCAGCGCCTCGTTCAGTGCCAGCGCCAGGCCGCTGTGGGTCCCGGCGCTGCCCGAGGCGAGGACCACGGCGGCGAAATTCAGGCCGGTGTCCTTGATCTGCTCGGCCAGTTCCAGGCCGGCACGCACGTAACCCAGCGCGCCCAAGGCATTGGAGCCGCCGATGGGCACCAGATAGGGCTTCTTGCCGTTGTTGCGCAGACGCGCCGCCAGGGCCTGCAATTGTTCGTCGGCGTTGTCGAGGTTCTCGACCAGCTCGACCTTGGCATCGAACAGGTCCAGCAACAGCCGGTTGCCGTTGCCGACATAGTTGGCGTCATCGGTGCCCAGCGGGTTTTCCAGCAACGCGATACAGCCCAGGCCCAGTTGTGCGGCGATGGCCGCGGTCTGACGCACATGGTTCGATTGCAGCGCGCCGGCGGTAATCAAGGTGTCGGCACCCTGTGCCAAGGCATCGGCGGCCAGGTATTCGAGTTTGCGCAGCTTGTTGCCGCCCATGGCCAGGGGGGTCAGGTCATCGCGTTTGACGTAGACGTCGCGCCCCAGCCAGGTCGACAGGCGTTCGAGTTTTTCCAGGGGAGTGGGCTGACCGAGCAGGTCGAGGCGGTTAAAGCGGGCAAGCTGTTGTTTGATGATCATGATTCCGTACTGGCGGTGGAAGATCTCAGGACTATAGGCACGCCCCCAGGCACGGGCAACCGCCAATCGCTTATAGCCAAAGGTGCTGACCACAGCACAATCGGTTCTTAATTTGCGCCGCAGGCCTTGCCGTAAAGTAATCGCCGTCAGCGCGGCCAGACAGTCCGGTCGCCCGTGAGGAGTTTTTACCGTGAGTGAGCGTTCCAGCCATTGGCAATTGCAGACCATCGTCAGCCAGCTGCGCACCGCACGTGATCAGTGGCGTGCGCAAAACGGCCGCGCCAGCACCGAGCAGGGCGGTCGCGAGTTGCCGTCCCGGGCGGCGATGGCGGAGATTCTCGAAGCGCTGTGCGGGGCGCTGTTCCCGATGCGACTTGGGCCGGTGGACCTGCGTGAGGAAAGCGAAGACTTCTACGTCGGCCACACCCTGGACGTAGCGCTCAATGCCTTGCTGGCCCAGGCACGCCTGGAGTTGCGTTACGCCGCGCGTCATAGCGCCCAGGCCGATAACGAGATCGAAGCCAGAACGATCCAGATCATTCAGGATTTCGCCCTCGCGCTGCCCGGGCTGCGCAGCCTGCTGGATACCGATGTGCTGGCGGCTTATCACGGTGACCCGGCCGCGCGCAGCGTCGATGAGGTGCTGCTGTGCTACCCGGGGATTCTGGCGGTGATTCATCATCGTCTGGCCCATCATCTGTACCGCGCCGGGCTGCCGCTGCTGGCGCGGATCAGCGCGGAAATCGCCCACTCGGCCACCGGTATCGACATCCACCCGGGTGCGCAGATCGGCCGCAGTTTCTTCATCGATCACGGGACCGGTGTGGTGATCGGCGAGACCGCGATCATTGGCGAGCGGGTGCGTATCTATCAGGCCGTGACCCTGGGTGCCAAACGCTTCCCCGCGGACGAGGACGGCCAGTTGCAGAAGGGCCAGCCACGGCATCCGATTGTCGAAGACGACGTGGTGATCTACGCCGGCGCGACCATTCTGGGGCGGATCACTATCGGCAAAGGCTCGACCATCGGCGGCAACGTCTGGCTGACCCGCAGCGTGCCGGCGGGCAGCAACCTGACCCAGGCCAATCTGCAGCTCGATGACGGAGCGCAGAAGTAAACCCGGGTCTACAGCGCTTTTGTGGTGAGGCGATTTATCCCCGCTCGGTTGCGCAGCAACCGCACCATAACCCCCACCCGATCTATCTAGAGTGACTCTGCCTTTTTGGGGCCGCTTCGCGGCCCAACGGGGATAAATCCCCTCGCCACAAAGCGACCGCCCAGCCCTGCGATTAGTCCTTAGCACGCTATCCATGTTTAAATTGAACGCTCATTCAAGTTAAACCGGTGGTTCGCCGCCCGCTCACAACAGGAGGCTTGCCTTTGCTGAGTCCGATTTCCACAGCCACGTTTTCCCCCTTCGAGGTGCACCGTACATGAGTGCATCGTCCCTCCCGCCAAGCGGCCTGGTCCGCATGAATCCCCCGGTTTTCTGGTTCTCCGCGAGCTTCATCCTACTGTTCGGCGTCGTCGTCATCGCCATGCCGGAACAGGCGGGTGCCTGGTTGCTGGCGGCGCAAAACTGGGCGGCCAACACGGTTGGCTGGTACTACATGCTGGCGATGACCCTGTATCTGGTCTTCGTGGTGGTCACCGCGTTATCGGGCTACGGCAAGATCAAACTCGGTGCCGACCACGACGAGCCCGAATTCAGTTACCTGTCCTGGGCCGGCATGCTGTTCGCCGCGGGCATCAGCATCACCCTGTTTTTCTTCTGCGTGTCCGAACCCCTGACCCACATGCTGCAGCCGCCCCAGGGCGAGGCGGGCACGGCCGATGCGGCGCGTCAGGCGATGCAGATTCTGTTCCTGCACTGGGGCCTGCATGGCTGGGGCGTGTTCGCCTTCGTCGGCATGGCCCTGGCTTATTTCGCCTATCGGCACAACCTGCCGCTGGCCCTGCGCTCGGCGCTGTACCCGCTGATCGGCAAGCGCATCAACGGCCCCATCGGTTACGCGGTGGATGGCTTCGGCATCATCGCCACGGTGTTCGGTCTCGGTGCCGACATGGGCTTTGGCGTGCTGCATCTCAACTCGGGGCTGGACTACCTGTTTGGCATTGCGCACACGCAGTGGATTCAGGTCGGCCTGATCACCCTGATGATGGGCGCGGCGATCATCGTTGCGGTCTCCGGCGTCGATAAAGGCGTGCGGGTGATGTCCGACATCAACATGCTGCTGGCCTGCGCGCTGCTGCTGTTCGTGTTGTTCGCCGGGCCCACCCAACATTTGCTCAACACCCTGATCCAGAACATCGGCGACTATCTCGGCGCCTTGCCGATGAAGAGCTTCGACCTGTACGCCTACGACAAACCCAGCGACTGGCTGGGCGGCTGGACAGTGTTCTATTGGGCCTGGTGGATTGCATGGTCGCCGTTCGTGGGCCTGTTCATCGCACGGATTTCCCGTGGCCGGACTATCCGCGAATTCGTCTTCGGCGTGCTGCTGATTCCGTTGGGTTTCACCCTGGCGTGGATGTCGATTTTCGGTAACAGCGCCATCGACCAGGTGCTCAATCACGGCATGTCGGCGCTGGGCATGTCGGCCCTCGATAACCCATCGATGACCCTGTACCTGTTGCTGGAAACCTACCCGTGGAGCAAAACCGTCATCGCGGTCACGGTGTTCATCAGCTTCGTGTTCTTTGTCACTTCGGCCGACTCCGGCACCGTGGTGTTGTCGACGCTGTCGGCCAAGGGCGGCAACCCCGATGAGGACGGGCCGAAATGGCTGCGGGTGTTCTGGGGGGCGATGACTGCATTGGTGACCAGTGCGCTGCTGTTTTCCGGGAGCATCGATGCGCTGAAGTCGGCGGTGGTGCTGACGTCGCTGCCGTTCTCGCTGATTTTGCTGTTGATGATGTGGGGGCTGCACAAGGCGTTTTATCTGGAGTCGCAGAAGAAGATTGCGCAGATGCATTCGCTGGCCCCGGTGTCGGGCGCGCGGCGCGGCGGTTGGCGTCAGCGCTTGAGCCAGGCGGTGCATTTTCCGTCGCGGGACGAGGTGTATCGTTTCCTCGATTCGACGGTGCGTCCGGCGATCGAGGAGGTATCAGCGGTGTTCAGCGAGAAGGGCCTGCGGGTCATCACCCACCCGGAACCGGTCAACGACAGCGTCAGCCTGGAGATCGGCCACGGCGATCAGCACCCGTTCATCTATCAAGTGCAGATGCGCGGCTACTTCACGCCGTCGTTCGCCCGGGGTGGCATGGGGTCCAAGGAGCTCAACAACCGGCGCTACTACCGGGCCGAAGTGCATTTGAGCGAGGGCAGTCAGGATTACGACCTGGTGGGTTACAGCAAGGAGCAGGTGATCAACGACATCCTCGACCAGTACGAGCGGCACATGCAGTTTTTGCATCTGGTGCGTTGATCGCGGTCAGCCTTCGCTGGTCAGCACCATGAACAACACCAGCGCCGCCACCGGCACCCCGAACACGGCGCTGCCCACCGCCAGTTCGGTGCTCAATGGCTGGCCGGCATGCACCATGCCGACCGCGCCGTTGATCAGGGTCAGCGCCAGCCACAGCACGATGAAGCTGTAGGCCAGGGTCTGGCGGCTGAAGCCGATGCGCTCGCCGATGTAGAGCATCAGTGCCAGCAGGATCAGGCCAAAGGTGATGATGATGGTGCTGTGCATGGATTGTGTTCCCTGTGGGAGCGAGCCTGCTCGCGAAGGACTCACCTCGGTTTCAGAGTCAGCATAGTTAAACCAGCCCACCATTGACCCGCAGAATCTGCCCATTGACCCACGCCGCGTCCGGCCCGACCAGAAAGGACACGACGCGGGAAATGTCTTCCGGCTGACCGAGGCGCTCCAGCGGCGCCATCCTGGCGAATTGCTGGATCTGCTCCTCGCTCTTGCCGTGCAGAAACAGATCGGTCGCCACCGGCCCCGGCGCCACCGCGTTGACCGTGATGTTACGCCCGCGCATTTCCTTGGCGAACACCTGGGTCAGGGATTCCACTGCGGCCTTGCTGGCGATGTACACCGCATAACCCGGCAGGTTCAGCCCGACGGTGCTGCTGGAAAAATTGATGATGCGCCCGCCCGCGTTCATACGGCTAGCGGCTTCACGCATGGTGTTGAACGTGCCGCGCGCGTGAATGTTGAAGTTCAGGTCGAACAGTTCATCGCTGTGCTGCGCCAGCGGCATGACCTTGAGGATGCCGGCGTTGTTCACCAGCACATCGACCTTGCCCAGTTGCGCTTCGGTCTCGTCGAACATCCGCCGCACGTCCTCGGCACTGGCCACGTCCGCTTTGATCGCTATGGCCTGATGACCGGCCTGACGCAGTTCCACCACCAGCTTCGAGGCCTCACTGGCGCTGCTGGCGTAGTTGATGGCGACGGCGAAACCTTCACTGGCCAGTTGTTTGGCAATGACTGCGCCAATGCCGCGGGAGGCGCCGGTGATGAGGGCTACTTTGGACGTCATGGTGGTGATTCCTGCTCAATTGGGTGTTAAGCCAATTTCACAGGTTTACCCAAGTCGATAAATGCCCCAGAGTTGCCTTGACTGTTCAAGAATCGCCAACAATCGAGCATCAGGAGTCCAGCGTGGACCAAGTCAAAGCAATGAAGGTGTTCGTGCGCATCTACGAGCGCAGCAGCTTCACCCTGGCCGCTGAAGACCTGAACCTGCCACGCGCGACGCTGACCCACACCCTCAACCAATTCGAAGCCTGGCTCGGTACGCGGTTACTGGAGCGCAGCACGCGTAAGGTGCGTCCTACCCTCGATGGCGAGGCGTACTACCTGCGCTGTGTGCAACTGCTGGCGGAACTGGAAGAGGCGGAACTGGCGTTTCGCAGCGTCGCGCCCAAAGGGCGGCTGCGGGTGGATTTGCACGGCACGCTCGCCCGGCATTTCGTGATCCCGGCACTGCCGACATTCATGGCCCGCTATCCCGACATCGAACTGTCCATCAGTGAGGCCGACCGCCTGGTCGACCTGATCACCGAAGGCGTCGACTGCGTGCTGCGCGCCGGCACCCTGAGCGACTCCGCCCTGATCGGCAAACGCGTCGCCAACCTGCGCCAGATCACCTGCGCCAGCCCCGCCTACCTGCGTCAATACGGCGAACCGAACAACCTCGACGACCTCAAACACCACCGCGCCGTGAACTACGTTTCGCGCACCACGGCCAAGCAGTTTCCGTTCGAATTCATGGTGAATGGCGAACTCAGGGAAGTCCCCATCGAGGGCACCGTGTCCGTGTTTGGCGCCGAAATCTACGCCGCCTCGGCCATCGCCGGCCTGGGCCTGATCCAGTGCCCGCACTACCGAATGGAAACGCAAATCGCCCAGGGCCTGATCAAGGAAGTCCTACCCGACACCCCACCGCCCCCGATGCCGGTATCGGTGCTGTACCCGCACAACCGACACATGTCGCCACGGGTTCGGGTGTTTGTGGATTGGTTGGGGGAGGTGTTTGCGGGGGCCAAATGAACCGCAAAAGATCGCAGCCTTCGGCAGCTCCTACATTGGAATGCGTACCCCGGTAGGAGCTGCCGAAGGCTGCGATCTTTTCGCTCAAGCACTCTCCCGCTCAATCACCCGACACTCCAGCAGATTCAGACGCGTCACCTCACCCTCAACCGGCAACACACCCAAACTTTCCAGCACTCGAGTGGCGGCGAGCACGCCGATGTCCAGGGCCGGGGGTTTGATGGTGCTCAGGCTGGGCAGGAGCATTTCGGCGAAGGGGTAGTCGCCGAAGCCGAGCACGGCGCAGTCTTGGGGGATGTTCAGGCCGGCGCGTTGCCCGGCCAGCAGGCCGCCGGCGGCGAGGTTGTCGTTGGCGAAGATGATGGCGTCGGGGCGGGGGGAGGTGTTCATCAAGGCTTGCATCGCTTGCTTGCCGGCCTCGAACGGTGCGCTGTCGGGGTCCGGGGCGAATACCCAGGGCTCAAGTCCCAGCGCGCGTACGGTGGTCGCATAGCCGTCGCGCCGTTCCAGCGCACTGAAGTCTCCCGGCGCGCTGTTCTGCACGAAGGCGATGCGCCGATAACCTTTGCCGTGCAGATAGCGGGCGGCGGTCACGCCAACTTCAAAGTGCGAAAAACCGATCTGCAGAGGCTCGCGATCGGGTTGGTAATCCCAGGTTTCGATCACCGGGATGTCCGCCTCGGCGATCATCTTTTCGGTGCCGGCGCTGTGGAAGTGGCTGGTCAACACCAGCGCTGCCGGGGACCAGCCGAGAAAGGCCCGCACGGCGCTTTCTTCCTGGGTCGCATCGAAGTAACTCGATGCCAGCAACAGTTGATAGCCGTGGCGACTGAGGGTGTCGCTGAAGCCCTGGATGGTGTTGGCGAAGATCGGGCCCGAGATGTTGGGGATCACCATGCCGACGATCTTGCCACGGGCAGACGCCAGGCCACCGGCCACCAGGTTTGGCACGTAACCCAGTGCGGTTACCACCGTCGCGATGCGCTCGCGCAATTCCTCGGACACCTGCTCCGGCTGATTGAAATAGCGCGACACGGTGATCGCTGACACGCCGGCCTGCCGAGCCACGGTATTGAGCGTCACACGGCCGGCGCCACGGCGTTTGCGGGGCTTGTCTTGAGTCAACGGTCGATCCCTCAACTAAACCAAAAAGCATATAAACGTAATTTTTCAGTATTGGACGGTCTATGTGCTGCTTGCCAATACTGGTGATGTTAGCGCTAACAAGGCGCGCTGTCTGCTACTCGCTCAAGCGAATGCCCAAGACAACTCACAGGCGCTGTCGTCGCAGAACGGCAGTGGTTCAGGGCCAATTTCGAACGGGCAAAGCATGTACTTCATCTCTGGGGAATCACAAAAACTGGCGCAATCGATCCGCGCCGCCACACCACGCCGGTCGACCCTGGGCTGGCTGCTCGCCGGGTTGGCGACGCTGCCCGTTCCGGGGGCTTTCGCTGCCGACAGCACCGATCAGGAGCCCACCCTCAAATCGGTAACGGTCACCGCCACCCGCCGCGAAGAGTCGCTGCAGAAAGTCCCGGTGGCGGTCACCGTGCTCGATGGCGAGCAACTGGAGCGCGACAACCGCAACAGCGTGTCGAGCATCGTCCAGCAAGTGCCGTCACTGAACTTCCGCACCGGCGCGTCGAACAAGGACACCTCGCTGTTCGTCCGCGGTGTGGGGACCATTTCCACCTCGCCGGGGGTCGAGCCAACGGTGGCCACAGTAATCGACGGCGTGGTGTATGCCCGCCCGGGCCAGTCGACCCTGGACCTGCTCGATCTGCAGCGCGTCGAAGTGCTGCGCGGGCCGCAAGGCACACTGTTCGGCAAGAACGCCTCGGCCGGCGTCCTCAACATCACCAGCAACCCACCGCCCAGCGAAACCCACGGCTACATCGACCAGTCGTTTTATACCGGCAACGAAAGCCGTACCCGTTTCGGCCTCGGCGGCAGCCTGATTCCGCAGACGCTCAAGGGCTCGATCACCACCCTGTTCGGCACCTACGACGGCAATGTCGACAATAAATTCAACGGTCAGGAGGTCAACGGCTACAACCACAAGGGCGTGCGCGGAAAACTGGAATTCACCCCCAATGACGACATCACCTTCACCCTGATCGCCGACTATATGCAGGCCCACGACGACGCGCCCAACGGTGTGGTCAGCAAGTCCCTGACCCCGGCGTTCGCCAATGCCCTGAACCCGGTGAATGCCTCCGGCCACAACCGTGACATCAATACAGAGACCCGCAGTCACGTCGATGACATCAACAAGGGCCTGTCCGGCCAACTCGACTGGCAACTGGGCGACTACACCTTGACCTCGATCACCGCCTGGCGCGGCTGGGACAACACCCAGTATCAGGACGGCGACCGGTTGAGCACGGTGACGGCGGCGTTCCCCGGCACGGCTGACAAGGGCGATCTGGCCTTCGATCAATACTCGCAAGAGCTGCGTCTGGCGTCGCCCAAGGGTGAGTTCCTCGAGTACGTCGGCGGTCTGTTCTACATGCACGGCAAGGATGACGAGACGTACCAGCGCACCCTGACCACGCCCGCCAGCGTCAACCGTGGCATCGCCGACTACAGCACCACCAACGACAGCTACGCGGTGTTCGGTGAAAGCACCCTCAATTTCACCGAGGACTTTCGCGGCATCTTCGGTCTGCGCTGGACTCACGACGACCTGGAATACGATCACCGCCGGGTTTCCACCTCGCCGATCGCGGTCACCGGTATTCAGCCGGATACCAGCAGCTCGGGTTCAGTGGATGAAGACGGCTGGTCCGGGCGCGTCGGCGTGCAGTACGACTTGAGTGACTCGGTCACCACCTACCTCACTTATTCGCGGGGGTATAAGGGCCCGGCCTATAACGTGTTCTTCAACATGCAGCCACGGGACACCGATGCGCTGAAGCCGGAGACCTCCAACAACTGGGAACTGGGGATCAAGGCCACGTCCTGGAACAATCGCCTGACCACCAACCTGGCGGTGTTCCACAGCGAGTACGACAACTACCAGGCGAACTTCTTCGACACCGTCGCCGGGCAAGTGGTGACCCGCCTGATCAACGCCGGCAGTGTCAGCACCGAAGGCGTCGAACTCGATTACGCCTTGCAGGCCACCCAGCAATTGAAATTCTCCGGCGCCCTGGCGTACACCCACGCTCGCATCGACGAGTTCGCCTGCCCGGTAGGCGCAGCGGCGTCGTGCAACGTCGACGGCAAGCCGCTGCCGTTCAGCCCGGACTGGAAAAGCTATGTGCGCGCCGATTACAGCATCCCGCTGGCTAACGGCCTTGATGTCGAACTGGGCACCGATTACAGCTGGCAGAGCGAAGTGCAGTACGACATCAGCCAGAACCCCGACACCAAGCAGGGCGCGTACGGCATCTGGAACGCCAGCGTTGCCCTGGCCGACTACAACAATGGCTGGCGTGTGGCGCTGCTGGGCAAGAACCTCGCGGACAAGTCCTACTCGCCGCTGCTGGCCAATGGCGGCAACTACATCTACCGCGCCGTGCCGCGCGATGACGAGCGCTACTTCGGCGTGCAACTGCGCAAGGATTTCTGACCATGACTCGACAGCTGAAACTGGGCGCCTTTCTGATGGCCGGCGGGCACCACATCGCCGCCTGGCGACACCCCGATGTACCGGCCGATGCCGGGCTGGATTTCGGCCACTACAAACGCCTGGCGCAGATTGCCGAAGCGGCGAAATTCGACGCCTTGTTCGTCGCCGATAACGTCGCCGCGCCGCGGGATGACATCGCCAGCCGTATGTCGCGCTCGGCCGGCTTCGAGCCACTGACGCTGCTGTCCGCCTTGAGCGTGGTGACCGAACGCATCGGGCTGATCGCCACGACCACCACCAGCTACAACGAGCCGTATCACGTGGCGCGTAAATTCGCCTCGCTCGATCACCTGTCCGGCGGGCGAGCGGGGTGGAATCTGGTGACCTCGGACAACGCGGCCGAAGCGCAGAATTTCGGCCGCGACGAACACATCGGGCACGCCGATCGATACAGCCGCGCCCGGGAGTTTCATCAGGTGGTCACGGGGCTGTGGGATAGCTGGGAGGACGACGCGTTTATCTGTGACAAGGCCAGCGGCGCCTATTACGACCCGGCCAAGTTGCATGTGCTGGATCACGTGGGTGAACACTTCCGGGTCAAGGGCCCGTTGAACGTGGCGCGCTCGCCTCAGGGGCAACCGGTGATCGTGCAGGCCGGTTCCTCCGAAGCCGGGCGTGAGCTGGCGGCGCAAACCGCCGAGGTGGTGTTTACCGCGCAGGCCTCGCTGGCTAGTGCCCAGGCGTTTTATGCCGATGTGAAAAGCCGCTTGAGTCGCTACGGGCGCAGTGCCGATTCATTGAAAATCATGCCCGGGGTCTTCGTGGTGGTCGGGCAAACCGAAAGCGACGCCCGGGAAAAATGTGAAACGTTTCAGCAATTAGTCGAACCGGAGGTTGGCGTGGCGTTGCTTGGGCGTATGCTGGGCAACTTCGACCTGTCGAAGTACCCGTTGGACGGCCCGCTGCCCGACTTGCCACTGACCGAAAGCGGACAGCAAAGCCGCCAGAAACTGCTGACGGAGCTGGCCGGGCAGGAGAACCTCAGCCTCGCCGAACTGGGCCGCCGGATCGCCGGGGGTCGCGGGCACTACAGCCTGGTGGGGACGCCGGTGCAGATTGCCGACCGCCTGCAGGAATGGTTCGAACAGGGCGCAGCCGATGGGTTCAACGTGCTGGTGCCGCACCTGCCCGGCGGTCTCGAAGAGTTCGCCAAAGGCGTGGTGCCGGAACTGCAACGGCGCGGGTTGTTCAGAACGGAGTATGAAGGCCGGACATTGCGCCAGAACCTTGGGTTGGCCAGGCCTTCGAACCGCTTTGCATAGGCCGCAGGTTTTGCCTGGCTTCAATGAATAAGACTCAAACAAGAGAGGATTCGATGACTTACACCGCTGCCGAAAACCGCTATGACTCCATTCCGTACCGCCGCGTAGGCCGCAGCGGGCTGGTGCTGCCGGCATTGTCCCTGGGCCTGTGGCACAACTTCGGCGACACCACGCCGATCGACACCCAGCGCGCCCTGCTGCGCACGGCGTTCGACCTGGGCATCAACCACTTCGACCTGGCCAACAACTACGGCCCGCCGTACGGCAGCGCCGAGATCAATTTCGGCCGTTTGCTGCGTGAAGATTTCAAGCAATACCGCGATGAGTTGATCATCTCCAGCAAGGCCGGTTGGGACATGTGGCCCGGCCCTTATGGTCAGGGCGGCGGTTCGCGCAAATACGTGCTGGCCAGCCTCGACCAGAGCCTGCAACGCCTGGGCCTGGATTACGTGGACATTTTCTATTCTCACCGTTTCGACCCGGACACTCCGCTGGAAGAAACCGCCAGCGCCCTGGCCACCGCGGTACAGCAGGGCAAGGCGCTGTACATCGGTATCTCGTCTTATTCCGGAGTGAAAACCCGTGAGATGGCAGCGTTGCTCAAAGAGTGGAAAGTGCCGCTGCTGATCCATCAGCCGGCCTACAACCTGCTCAATCGTTGGGTGGAAAAAGACCTGTTGGACACCACCGACGAACTCGGCACCGGGGTGATCGCTTTCACGCCGCTGGCCCAAGGGTTGCTGACCGACAAATACCTGAACGGCGTGCCGGCGGATGCGCGGGTCAATCGTCCGGGCGGTGGTTCGTTGCAGGCGTCGCACTTGTCCGAGGCCAACATCGCTCACGTGCGAGCGTTGAACGAGATTGCCAAGCGTCGCGGTCAGAGCCTGGCGCAACTGGCACTGGCCTGGACCCTGCGAGATCCACGGGTGACCTCCGCGCTGATCGGCGCGAGCCGACCGGAGCAGATCATTGAGAACGTCGGGGCATTGAAGAATTTGAACTTCAGTGCTGAGGAACTGGCGGAGATCGACCGGTTTGCCCAGGAGGGTGGCATCAATCTTTGGGAGAAGCCTTCGACGGCTGAGTAAGTGTTCGGGCGCTGATTTTTGGCGCCTGTTCCGGCCCTTTCGCGAGCAAGCCCGCTCCCACAGTAGACCGCGTCGCTACTGAGCATACGGTCGAACTGTGGGAGCGGGCTTGCTCGCGAAGAGGCCATCAAAGCCGATAGAAATCATCAGGACTCAGCGAAAAAACGGCACATCCCCCAGCACCGTCGCCCGCTGCATCACCCGCCGCGCCGGGCGGTAGTCGTCTACCGCGTAATGCTGGGTCACGCGGTTGTCCCAGAATGCGATGTCGTCCTGCTGCCAGCGCCAGCGAATGGTGAATTCCGGCCGGGTGGCGTGGGCGAACAGAAACTTCAGGATCGCCTCGCTCTCGGTCTCCGACAGCTCGTTGATCTTCGAGGTGAAGCCTTCATTGACGAACAGCGAACGACGCCCGCTGACCGGATGCGTGCGGATCACCGGATGCGACAGCGGTGGGTTCTTGCGCCGTGCCTCTTCCCATTGCGCCAGCGCTTCTGGCGTATTGCCGTAGCGCTCCAGCGGGAACGAGCGGGTGAAATCGTGGGTGGCGGTCAGGCCTTCGAGCAGGGTCTTCATCGGTGCCGACAAGGCTTCGTACGCCGCAATGCCGCTGGCCCACAGCGTGTCGCCACCGAACTCCGGCAACAGCTTGGCGCTGAGTATCGCGCCCATGGCCGGGGTCGGCAGGAAGGTCACATCGGTGTGCCAGATCGCGTTGTCGCGCACGTCGGTGACGGCGGTATCGAGGATCAGCACTTCAGGTTGTTCCGGCACATTCGGGTAGATGGGGTGAATGTGCAGATCACCAAAGTTGGCGGCGAAACGCGCCTGCTGCTGCGGGGTGATCGGCTGCTCGCGGAAGAACAGCACCTGATGCTTGAGCAGCGCCTGCTCAATGGCATCGCGCTGTTCCAGGTTCAGCGGCTGTCTGATGTCGACGCCGCTGATTTGCGCGCCGAGGGCGGAGCTTAGAGGTGTGATGTGCAGGGTGCTCATGGTCTTTCTCTTCAATTCCGGGGCGCCGATTTGTCGGCGTAGACAATCTTTCAATGGGCCTGGCCGTGCCAAGGCACCAGTTTGCGTTGCAGGGCACGCAGGCCCATTTCCATGGCGAAGGCGATCAGCGCGATGACCAGAATCCCGAGCACCACCACATCGGTGACCAGGAATTGCGCAGCCGATTGCACCATGAACCCCAAACCGCTGGTGGCCGCGATCAGCTCGGCGGCGACCAGGGTCGACCAACCCACGCCCAGGCCAATGCGCACGCCGGTCAGAATGTCCGGCAAGGCACTCGGCAGAATCACATGACGAATCAACTGCGCCCGGGTCGCGCCCAGGGACTGCGCGGCGCGCAATTTCGCCGGGTCGACGGTGCGCACGCCGGTGGCGGTCGCGATGGCGATCGGCGCGAAAATCGCCAGGTAGATCAGCAGGACTTTCGACAGCTCACCGATGCCGCACCAGATCACGATCAGCGGCAGATACGCCAGCGGCGGAATCGGACGGTAGAACTCGATCAGCGGATCGAGCACGCCCCGGGCGATGCGATTGGCACCGATGGCGATGCCCACCGGCACTGCGGTCAGCACCGCGAAACCGAGGCCCAGGCCGATACGGCTCAGGCTCGCGCCCAAATGCTGCCACAGGGTCGAATCCATGTAGCCGGTGGTCACCAGCAGCCAGCCTTTTTGCAGCACGGCGGACGGTGGCGGCAGGAACAGCGGTTCGATCATGCCGCTGGCGGTCACGGCCCACCAAATGACAAGGAGCGCCACCAGGGTCAGCACGCTGATCCAGCGGGTGCTCAGGCTGCGACGCACGGGAATGACGGTAGCGCCGGGTTTTACTGCCGCCGCGGGGATCTCATAGCTGCTCATGCGCGCTCCTGCCGCTGGGCGGCGCTGCGTTGGGAGAACACTTTGGCGAGCACGTGTTCGCGGGTTTCGATAAAGCGTGGGTCGGATTTGATCGAGCGCGCCGACTCGCCGGCGGCGTAACGCTGGCCGAAATCCAGGTGCAGGCGTTCGACGATCTGCCCCGGGTTCGGCGCCAGCAAGATCAGGTCAGTGGCGAGGAACACCGCTTCTTCAATGTCGTGGGTGATCAGGAACACAGGTTTGGCGGTGCGGCGCCAGACTTGCAACAGCAGTTCCTGCATCTGTTCGCGGGTAAACGCATCGAGGGCGCCGAAGGGTTCGTCCATCAGCAATACGCGTGGGTCGGCAGCCAGCGCGCGGGCCAGGCCGACACGCTGCTTCTGTCCGCCGGAGAGCTGCCAGATGCGGCGTTGTTCGAAACCGGAGAGGTCCACCAGCGCGAGCATTTCCCGGGCGCGGATTTCGCGTTTTTCCCGGGACACGCCGGCCAGTTCCAGGCCGAAGCCGACGTTGGCCAGCACGTCCTGCCAGGGCAGCAGGGCATCGTCCTGAAACACCACGCCGCGTTCGGCGCTTGGGCCTTTGACCGGCACACCATCCAGGGTGATGCGCCCGGCGCTGGGCTCGACGAAACCGGCAATCAGGTTCAACAGCGAAGTCTTGCCACTGCCGGACGGGCCGAGGGCGACCAGCAATTGCTGGGGCCCCAGGCTCAGGGAAATATCCGCCAGCACCGGTTCCGGGCTGCCAGGGTACTGTGCGCTGATGCGCTCCAGCTGTAGCAAAGCCATCGCGATTAACTCCCGATCAATTGGTGATGAACTTGGCACTGACGTAGGGCGCGTAGTCCGGCAGCACCGCTTCAACCTTGCCCTGTTCCTTGAGGAACGCGGCGGTGTCGGTGATGGCCTTGGTGGTCGGCGCGCCCAGGGTCACGACCTGGTCAGCGGCCAGCGGGTAGACGTTGCCTTGCAGCAACAATGGAATGTCGCTGGCCTTGGCACCGGAGAGCTTCACCAGTTTGTCGACGTTGGCTTGATTGGCGAGCCAGGCTTGCGGGTCCTTGCGGTAGTCGGCGTAGGCGTCCAGGGTGACCTTGGCGAACGCGGTGACGATGTCCGGGTGCTTCTCGGCGAAATCCTTGCGCACGATCCAGGCGTCGAAGGTCGGTGCGCCGAACTTGGCCAGTTCGCCGGAGGTGATCAGCACTTTGCCGTTCTCTTTGGCAACGCCGAGCGCAGGGTCCCAGACGTAGGTGGCGTCGATGTCACCGCGTTTCCAGGCGGCAATGATTGCCGGTGGCGCGAGGTTGAGGACGGTGACTTTCGAGGGGTCGATGTTCCAGTGTTTCAACGCCGCCAGCAGGCTGTAGTGGCCGGTGGACACGAACGGCACGGCGATCTTTTTGCCGATCAAATCTTGTGGGGTCTTGATCCCGGAACCGTCGCGGGCAACCAGGGCCTCTGCGGCGCCGATCTGGGTGGCGATGAGGAAGGTTTCCACCGGGACTTTACGGGTGATTGCAGCCGTCAGTGGGCTGGAACCGAGGTAGCCGATCTGCACGTCGCCGGAGGCGATGGCAGCAATGATGTCGGCACCGTTATCGAATTTGCGCCAGCTGATGTCGGCCTTGGTGGCTTTTTCGTAAGCGCCGTCGGCCTGGGCGACTTTCGCCGGGTCGACGGTGGTCTGGTAGGCGACAGTGACGTCAGCCGCCTGGGCAAACAGGCTCGCTGCAGCCAGGGATGCGGCCGCCAGCAAGCGAAGAGGGAAGTGCAGTTTCATTGAAAATCTCCATATCAGGCGACCGAGGTTCGGCGAGATAGGAGACTAAATGATCTAAGAATTCGAAAATAAATAACTTTTTCGAATGAGCTTATGAGCGGAAATTTTTAAGAGCGACCGCTTCGCGGTCGATCGCTAGCAGGCTGGCTCCCACAGGGGTTCAAGAGTGTTCACACAACTGTGCCAACACGAAAATCCACTGTGGGAGCTAGCCTGCCAGCGATAAGGTCCGCAGGACCTTACTTGATCAGTTACTGATCGCCAGAATGCTCGCCTGATACGACCCGACAAACACATCGAAATCGCCCACTTCGTTCTGCTCCAGCTCCACTTGCTCGGCCAGGGAAGTCCGTGCGCGTTCTTCAAATGCTGCCTGCTGCTCGGCCGGCAACGGCTCGCTGCGGAAAAACTCAGCATGGGCCAGGCTCTGGCGCAGGGAGAACTGAGCGAAGCTTTCCTTGTGCTCGGCCATGGCCGCCAGGACCTGGGCCGAGGGCGTCAGCGACGAGTCCTTGACCTTGGCCATCTGCGCATCCAGCGCCTTGCTGTGGGCATCGCCGCCATGGCTCTGATCCAGCAGCGCCGCCAGTGGCGCGATGTTCTCGAGCAGCTGGGCCGCCCATTCCTTCATTTCCACCGTTTGACCTTCGCGTTGCAGATGCAGGCCCGGACGGCGGCCTTCCTTGACCACTTTGAGGAAGTTCGACGTGGCGTTGCCGCAGCTGTTATCGGTCAGCAACGGGCTTTCGTTGAGGGCGCAATACAGCAGGAAGGCGTCGATGAAACGCGATTCGGTGAGGTCGATGCCCATTGGCAGGAACGGGTTGATGTCCAGGCAACGGACTTCAACGTACTGGATGCCACGGGCCATCAGCGCCTGGATCGGACGTTCGCCGGAATAGGTCACGCGTTTCGGACGGATGTTGGAGTAGTACTCGTTTTCGATCTGCAGGATGTTGGTGTTGAGCTGAACCCACTCACCGTCCTTGTGGGTGCCGACTTCGACGTAGGGCGCATAAGGCGTGGCCACCGCCTGGCGCAGGCTGTCGGTGTAGCTGGTCAGATCGTTGTAGCAAGGCGTCAGGCCGGCCTGGGCGTTGCTCTGGTAACCCAGGTCGCTCATGCGCAGGCTGGTGGCGTACGGCAGATACAGGGTGTCCGGGTCCAGTTGTTCCAGCTGATGGGAACGACCGCGCAGGAAACCGGCGTCCAGCGCTGGCGACGCGCCGAACAGGTACATCAGCAGCCAGCTGTAGCGGCGGAAGTTACGGATCAGCGCGATATAGGACGTCGACTGGAAATCGCGGTCGGTGCCGACGAACCCTTCAGCTGCCTTGAGCAGCGGCCAGAGTTGCTCCGGCAGGGAAAAGTTGTAGTGGATCCCGGCGATGCACTGCATGGTCTTGCCGTAGCGCAGGGCCAGGCCCTTACGGTACACGTACTTGAGCTGCCCGATGTTGGACGTGCCGTAGTAGGCGATCGGGATATCTTCCTCGGCCGGCAACGGGCACGGCATCGATGGACTCCACAGGTACTCGTTGCCGAGCTTGCTGTAGGCAAAGCGGTGAATGCTGTCCAGGCTTGCCAGCGTATCGGCGGGGTCGGGCAGGGCCGGGGTGATGAACTCCAGCAGCGACTCGGAATAGTCGGTGGTGATCTGTTCGTTGGTCAGCGCGGAACCCAATTCTTCCGGGTGCGGCGTTTGCGCCAGGCGACCTTCGCCGGTCACGCGCAGGCATTCACGTTCGATGCCGTGAAGGCACTGTTCGAGCAGAGAGAGGTTAGCGCGCTCGCCGAGCAGGGCCAGGCGGCGGTTGAGAAGTTCGCTCAAGTTGGATTCCTTCACGCGTCAGTCGCCCCAATATGGGGGTGGGCAAGACGGTCTACAAGGGTGAAGTTGAAACTGGCGTGTTCGCCTGGTTTTTGAGCCGCACAGGCCTTATGCCGGTCAGTCGAATGCTGGTCGCTATGGCCCCTGTGGGAGCGGGCTTGCTCGCGAAAGCGGTGCGTCAGGCGACTTCAATCTTGACTGATACACCGCTTTCGCGAGCAAGCCCGCTCCCACAAGGAATTGCGGCGCAGCTTTCATTGCGCCGAAATTACCTCAAATCGATGACTTCTAGCTACAGGACAGCGAAGGTGCCTTGCGCTTTTGCGACCAGTTTGTCGCCCTGCATCACGTCGGCTTCGACCACCAGCGTGCGCCGGCCCGGGTGGATCACCCGTGCCGTGCACATCACCTCACCGTCAGCGACGGCGCGGATGTAGTTGATCTTGCACTCGATGGTCGCGCTCTGCTGGTCAAAGCCGTGGGTGCTGGAACAGGCCAGCCCCATGGCAATGTCCACCAGGCTGAACAAGGCCCCGCCGTGCATCTTTTGCGCGCGATTGCGCAAATGCGGCTCAAGGGCCAGGGCGACTTGCGCCACCCCGGTTTCCAGGCTGTGCAAACGGCAGCCCAGCAGCTTGAAAAATGCGCTCTCGGTGTACCCGGCAGGGATCTCCATCAGCGTTTCTTCAATTGCTTGGCGTTGGCGAACAGCGAGGCCATGGCGTTGTTGGCCGGGGCCGCCGCCGTGGTTTCCTTGCGCGCAGCGGTATTCTGGGACTGGCGTGGCGCCGAACCCGGACGCGCTCCACGGGCACCGTCGATTTTCTCGCCCGGGGTGTCACTCATGCGCATCGACAGGCCGACGCGTTTGCGCGGGATGTCGACTTCCATGACCTTCACTTTCACCACGTCACCGGCTTTCACTGCCTCGCGAGGATCTTTGATGAATTTCTCCGAAAGCGCAGAGATATGCACCAAACCGTCCTGATGTACGCCGATGTCGACAAAAGCGCCGAAGTTGGTCACGTTGGTCACCACCCCTTCGAGGATCATGCCCGGTTGCAGGTCCTTGAGGTCTTCGACGCCTTCCTGGAACTCGGCGGTCTTGAATTCCGGACGCGGGTCGCGGCCCGGTTTTTCCAGTTCTTGCAGAATGTCGGTGACGGTCGGCAGGCCGAAGGTTTCGTCGGTGTACTTCTTCGGGTCCAGACGCTTGAGGAACGCGGCATCGCCAATCAGCGAGCGGATGTCGCGGTCGGTCTCGGCGGCGATGCGCTGCACCAGCGGATAGGCTTCCGGGTGAACCGCAGACGAATCCAGTGGGTTTTCGCCGTTCATGACCCGCAGGAAGCCAGCGGCCTGTTCGAAGGTTTTTTCACCCAGACGTGCGACTTTCTTCAAGGCTGCACGGGTTTTGAACGCGCCGTGCTCGTCACGATGGCTGACGATGTTCTGCGCCAGGGTCGCGTTGAGGCCGGAGATACGCGCCAGCAACGCCACCGACGCAGTGTTCACGTCCACGCCGACGGCGTTTACACAGTCTTCGACCACGGCGTCCAGGCCACGGGCCAGTTTCAGCTGGGAAACGTCGTGCTGGTATTGGCCGACCCCGATGGATTTCGGATCGATCTTCACCAACTCCGCCAATGGGTCCTGCAGGCGACGGGCAATCGATACTGCGCCACGGATCGACACGTCCAGGTCCGGGAACTCCTTGGACGCCAGTTCCGATGCCGAATAAACCGACGCACCTGCCTCGGACACCATGACCTTGGTCATCTTCATGGCTGGGTATTTTTTGATCAGTTCGGCGGCCAGCTTGTCGGTTTCGCGGCTGGCGGTGCCGTTGCCAATGGCGATCAGATCGACCGAGTGCTTGGCGCACAGGGCGGCCAGGATTGCGATGGTCTGGTCCCATTTGTTGTGCGGTACGTGCGGGTAGACCGTGGCGTGATCCAGCAGCTTGCCGGTGGCATCGACCACGGCAACCTTGCAACCGGTACGCAGGCCCGGGTCGAGGCCCAGGGTGGCGCGTGGGCCGGCCGGGGCCGACAGCAGCAAGTCGTGCAGGTTATGGGCGAAGACGTTGATCGCCTCGGTTTCCGCGCCGTCGCGCAGTTCGCCCAGCAGGTCGGTTTCAAGGTGGGTATAGAGTTTGACCTTCCAGGTCCAGCGCACCACTTCGCCCAGCCATTTGTCGGCGGCACGGTTCTGGTTCTGGATGCCGAACTGCTGGCCGATCATGCCTTCGCACGGGTGCATGGTGCCCGGCAGCTCATCGCCGACTTTCAGCGCAGAGCTGAGGATGCCTTCGTTGCGGCCGCGGAAGATCGCCAGGGCGCGGTGCGATGGCATGCTTTTGAGCGGTTCGTCGTGTTCGAAGTAGTCGCGGAACTTGGCGCCTTCCTCTTCCTTGCCGGCGATCACGCGGGCACTGAGGGTGGCTTCCTGCTTGAGGTAGTTGCGCAGCTTGTCCAGCAGGCCGGCGTCCTCGGCAAAGCGCTCCATCAGGATGTACTTGGCGCCTTCGAGGGCAGCCTTCACATCAGCGACGCCTTTTTCGCCGTCGACGAAGCGTGCGGCTTCGGCTTCCGGGCTCAGGGTCGGGTCGTTGAACAAGCCGTCGGCCAGCTCGCCGAGGCCGGCTTCCAGGGCGATCTGGCCCTTGGTGCGGCGCTTCTGCTTGTACGGCAGGTACAGGTCTTCGAGGCGGGTCTTGGTGTCGGCGAGCTTGATGTCGCGCTCAAGTTGCGGGGTCAGCTTGCCTTGCTCCTGGATGCTGGCCAGGATGCTGATGCGCCGTTCGTCGAGTTCTCGCAGGTAGCGCAGACGCTCTTCCAGATGACGCAACTGGGTGTCATCGAGGCTGCCGGTCACTTCTTTCCGGTAACGGGCGATGAAGGGAACGGTAGAGCCTTCATCGAGTAGCGCGACGGCCGCTTCGACCTGTTGTGGGCGTACACCGAGTTCCTCGGCGATGCGGCTGTTGATGCTGTCCATAAAACCACCTGACAAATTGTGAAAGCAGGCTCGCAGGCGCAAGGATAGGGCCTTGGCGAGTCTGGTTGAGCGGCCTGGCCTGCGCCGCTGCCTGGGTCAAAAGGTATCCCGTTGACCCGTGAAATCGAACGATTACTGCCGGCGCCATGAAAATAAAAAGCGGCTGCCGGGGGTAACGATCAGACGTTGCCTGACACAAAAGGCCGCGCATTATAACCAGCGTTCCGCCCTTCGGGGGGTATCGCAGGCAGTGCGCCCGATGCCCGGATTCCTGGCGCTGAAGGAAAAATCTGCTAACAATGCTCACGGTGCGTATAACGGCAGCTACGCCATAATGCGCGCCGAGATCAAAGGAGCATCCAATGAGCAGCACTGCAAACATTGCTGAAGGCGAAAAAATTCTTATTGTTGACGACGATCCGGGCCTCAGCAGCCTGCTGGAGCGTTTTTTCGTCAGCAAGGGCTACCGCGCCCGCGCCGTACCGAACACCGAACAAATGGACCGCCTGCTGGCGCGTGAAGTGTTCAACCTGGTCGTCCTCGACCTGATGCTGCCCGGCGAAGACGGCCTGACCGCCTGCCGCCGCCTGCGTGGCGCGAACAACCAGATTCCGATCATCATGCTGACCGCCAAGGGCGACGAGCTGAGCCGTATCAAGGGCCTTGAACTGGGCGCCGACGATTACCTGGCCAAGCCGTTCAACCCCGATGAACTGATGGCCCGTGTCAAAGCCGTCCTGCGCCGTCAGTCCGCACCCGTACCGGGCGCGCCGGGCAGCGAAGATGAAAGCGTGACCTTCGGGGACTACGAATTGTCCCTGGCCACCCGCGAGCTCAAGCGCGGTGAAGAAGTGCACATGCTCACTACCGGTGAGTTCGCGGTACTCAAGGCGCTGGTGATGAACGCCCGCCAACCGCTGACCCGCGACAAGCTGATGAACCTGGCCCGTGGCCGCGAATGGGATGCCCTGGAGCGTTCCATCGATGTGCAGATCTCCCGTCTGCGCCGGATGATCGAGCCCGATCCGTCCAAACCGCGCTACATCCAGACCGTCTGGGGCGTGGGCTACGTGTTCGTTCCGGACGGCACCGCCACCAAGTGATCGGCCAATTGCAGGGGCGGGTCTCACGGACGTTGTCCGCAGACTCGCGACCGGCAATATGCGAGCATCGCTCGTTCCTGCAAGTACGTAGCACTTATCCATGAAAACCCCGGTTTGGTTTCCCCAGAGTTTCTTCTCCCGCACCCTTTGGCTGGTGCTGATCGTCGTCCTGTTTTCCAAGGCACTGACCCTGGTTTATCTGTTGATGAACGAAGACGTGCTGGTGGACCGCCAATACAGCCACGGTGTCGCCCTGACATTGCGCGCCTATTGGGCAGCCGACGAAAACAACCGCGACAGGATTGCCGAAGCCGCGACCCTGATCCGGGTGGTGGGTGCCGGTGTGCCGGAAGGCGAACAACACTGGCCTTACAGCGAAATCTACCAGCGGCAGATGCAGGCCGAGTTGGGGGCCGACACCGAAGTTCGATTGCGCATGCACACGCCACCGGCGTTGTGGGTCCGAGCGCCAAGCCTGGGTGACGGCTGGCTGAAAGTGCCGTTGTACCCGCATCCGTTGCGCGGTCAGAAAATCTGGAACGTGCTTGGCTGGTTCCTGGCCATCGGCTTGCTGTCCACGGCATCGGCATGGATTTTCGTCAGCCAGCTCAACCAACCCCTCAAACGTCTGGTCTATGCCGCGCGGCAACTCGGCCAGGGAAGAAGCGTGCGTCTGCCGATCAGCGACACGCCCAGTGAAATGACCGAGGTGTATCGCGCCTTCAACCAGATGGCCGAAGACGTCGAACAGGCCGGGCGTGAACGTGAACTGATGTTGGCCGGGGTATCCCATGACTTGCGTACGCCGCTGACCCGCTTACGCCTGTCACTGGAGCTGATGGGCGACCGCAACGACCTGACCGATGACATGGTCCGCGACATCGAAGACATGGATGCGATTCTCGACCAGTTCCTGGCGTTCATCCGCGACGGCCGCGACGAGTCGGTGGAAGAGGTGGACCTCAGCGATCTGGTTCGCGAAGTCGCCGCGCCGTACAACCAGAGCGAAGAGAAAGTGCACTTGCGCCTGGAGCCGATCCAGCCGTTTCCGTTGCGCCGGGTTTCGATGAAGCGACTGCTGAACAATCTGATCGGCAACGCACTGCACCACGCCGGCAGTGGAGTTGAAGTGGCGGCCTACGTTTCGGGAGATACGGCTGCCCCGTACGTGGTGCTCAGTGTCATGGATCGGGGGGCGGGAATCGATTCATCGGAACTGGAAGCCATCTTCAACCCTTTCACCCGTGGTGACCGCGCCAGAGGTGGTAAAGGCACCGGGTTGGGCTTGGCGATCGTGAAGCGAATCGCCTCGATGCATGGCGGCAATGTCGAACTTCGCAACCGTGAAGGTGGCGGGCTTGAAGCGCGGGTGCGGCTGCCGTTGGGGCTTATGTTGCCGCGAGATGCCGTTTAGAGGCCTGAGTCTTTGGTGTGACTGACGGCCTCTTCGCGGCATTTCTGCCACCGCAAAGGCTCGAGTCAACCCTTGCCTTTGGTCCGGGTCATGTTCGGCCCGCCATTCTTCTCCAAATGTTCGATGATGATCCCCGCCACATTCTTGCCGGTGGTGGTTTCGATGCCCTCGAGGCCCGGTGATGAGTTCACCTCCATCACCAAAGGCCCGTGATTGGAGCGCAGGATATCCACACCCGCCACCGCCAACCCCATGACCTTCGCCGCCCGCAATGCAGTCATGCGCTCTTCCGGGGTGATCTTGATCAGGCTGGCGCTGCCGCCGCGATGCAGGTTGGAGCGGAACTCGCCGGGCTTGGCCTGGCGCTTCATCGCGGCAATCACCTTGTCACCCACCACGAAGCAGCGAATGTCGGCACCGCCGGCCTCCTTGATGTACTCCTGAACCATGATGTTTTGTTTGAGGCCCATGAACGCCTCGATCACCGATTCCGCCGCGGTGGCGGTTTCGCACAGCACCACACCGATGCCCTGGGTGCCTTCGAGCACCTTGATCACCAGCGGCGCGCCGTTGACCATGGCGATCAGATCGGGAATGTCGTCGGGGGAGTGGGCGAACCCGGTGACCGGCAATCCGATCCCGCGCCGTGACAGCAATTGCAACGAGCGCAGCTTGTCCCGCGAGCGGGCAATGGCCACCGATTCGTTAAGAGGAAACACACCCATCATTTCAAACTGGCGCAACACCGCGCAGCCATAAAAGGTCACGGATGCACCGATCCGTGGAATCACCGCGTCGAATCCTTCAAGCGGTTTGCCGCGATAATGAATTTGCGGCTTGTGGCTGGCGATGTTCATGTAGGCGCGCAGGGTGTCGACCACCACCATTTCATGGCCGCGTTCGGTACCGGCTTCGACCAGGCGACGGGTGGAATACAGACGCGGGTTACGCGACAGCACAGCGATCTTCATGCAACACCTGTGGAAGAGGTAGATACCGGGAACACCGGCTTGTCTTGTACATATTTGATGCCCGGATTGACCACCAACTGGCCGTCGATCAGGGCTTTTGAGCCGAGTAGCAGGCGATAACGCATGGACTTGCGGCAGGCGAGGGTGAACTCGACCCGCCAGACCCGATCACCGAGGGCCAGGGTGGTACTGATCACGTATCGCACCTGCGCGTGACCGTTAGAGCTTTTAATGGTTTTCATCGTCACCAGCGGGGCTTCGCAACGACGGTGACGCAGTTGCACCACCGTGCCCAGGTGCGCCGTGAAGCGCACCCACTGCTCGCCATCGCGATCGAACCGTTCGATGTCGGTGGCATGCAGGCTGGAGGTACTGGCGCCGGTGTCGATTTTCGCGCGAAGGCCGGCGACTCCCAGATCCGGGAGAGCCACCCACTCGCGCAGACCGACAACGGTCAAATGGTCAAATGTCTTCAAAATTGCTCAACCGGTAGAAACCGCAGTGGCCGCTAGCGGCCGAAATTCGCGGTATTCACGCAGAATAATGGTTAAAAGGCGACAGATATCTACGGCCCCGATTTCCAGCCTCGATGGAAGGTTAGGAAATGTCGGGATTGGAATCCGTGACCACTTGGCTCTTGGTACGACAGAACGGTAGTACAGTTCACCAATATTTCAGAACGAGGAAATCCCATGGCACAAAAAAACGAAGAGGACGATAAAGTCCGCCTCGATAAATGGTTGTGGGCTGCGCGTTTTTACAAAACCCGCGCCCTGGCCAAAGCGGCCATTGAAAGCGGCAAGGTGCATTGCCGGGGCGAGCGTTGCAAGCCTGGCAAGGAGCCGCGAATTGGCGATGAGTTTGTGATTCGCACCGGTTTTGACGAGCGCACGGTGGTGGTCCAGGCACTTTCAATCGTCCGCCGGGGCGCCCCGGAGGCGCAGACGCTTTATGCGGAAACCGAAGCCAGTATCGCCAAGCGTGAACATGCGGCGGCCCAACGCAAGGCAGGCGCCCTGGGCGTGAGCACCGACGGCAAGCCGAGCAAAAAGCAGCGGCGGGATCTGTTCAAGTTTCGTGACAGCGGTAGCGGCGAGTGATGCGTCTTGAGGGCCTTTGCTCAAGGCAGACTTGCAATTGGGCGGATGAGTAACCATATCGGGGGATTCCCCGACGGCCAGCGAGCCAATAAATAGCCGCTCGTCGAAAATCACTACAGCATCCGACCCCGTGGGCCATAAAGAGGGCCTAGGGCGTCAGAGGCGTTGAACCCTATTTTTTACAATTCAGATACCCAGACTTATGACCGACCTACCGGATACCGACTTCACCCAACGCTTCATCTTCGATGACAGCGACACCCGTGGCGAGCTGGTCTCGCTGGAACTCAGCTACGCCGAAGTCCTGGCCAAACACGCCTATCCGGAGCCGGTCGCGCAACTGCTCGGTGAGCTGATGGCGGCTGCCTCGCTGCTGGTGGGTACCTTGAAGTTCGACGGTTTGCTGATCCTTCAGGCACGCTCCGAAGGCCCGATCCCGTTGCTGATGATCGAGTGCTCCAGCGAGCGCGACATTCGTGGCCTGGCCCGTTACGAGGCGGATCGGATCGCGCCCGACGCCACGCTGAGCGACCTGATGCCGGACGGTTCGCTGACACTGACCATCGACCCGATACAGGGCCAGCGTTACCAGGGCGTCGTCGATCTCGATGGCGAAACCCTGTCTGACTGCTTCACCAATTACTTCGTCATGTCGCAGCAGATCGGCACGCGCATCAAGCTCTGCGCCGATGGCCGTCGCGCCCGTGGCATGCTGCTGCAGCAACTTCCGGCCGACCGCTTGAAAGACGAAGAGGAGCGCGCCGACAGCTGGCAACACCTCACCGCGCTGGCCGGGACACTGACCGCCGATGAGCTGCTGAGCCTGGACAACGAAACCGTGCTGCACCGTCTCTACCACGAAGAGCAGGTGCGTCTGTTCGACGTGCAGAAGCTGCGTTTCCGCTGCAGTTGTTCGCGCGAACGTTCAGCCAATGCGCTGGTCAGTCTGGGTATGGAAGACGCGCAAAACCTGGTGGTCGAACACGGTGGCCACATCGAGATCGACTGCCAGTTCTGCAACCAGCAGTACCTGTTCGACGCCGCCGATGTCGCTCAATTGTTCGCCGGCGCGGGCGTCGATACGCCGTCAGATACCCGTCACTAAAACGGTTCAGCGCAGGTAAATTCACTGGTTAGTGCCGGAATAACGCCGTTACGACGGGAGGGCCCTACTCTTTTTGGGCTTTTCTGGCATAATCCGGCCCACTTTTTTCGCGGTAGTAGTGCACGACTTTCTACTACAAAACGTTTGGAGCACACTCGGCCAGTGGCCGACGGGGAAACTCATGACGCAAGCCAATAACGCCGTGTACACCGATCTGAGTGTTGATGATCTGGTTAAAGAAGCCCTGAAACGCGGTGAGGGCGAGCTTGCCGATACCGGCGCACTGGTTGTTCGTACCGGTCACCGCACCGGCCGTTCGCCAGTCGATCGTTTCATTGTTGAAGAGCCAAGCACTCAGGCTGCCATCGCCTGGGGCCCGATCAACCGCAAGTTCCCGGCTGACAAGTTCGATGCCTTGTGGGCTCGCGTCGAGGCATTCAACAACGCGCAAGAGCACTTCGTTTCCCACGTCCACGTAGGTGCCGCCTCCGAGCACTACCTGGCAGTGAAAATGACCACCCAGACTGCCTGGCAGAACCTGTTCGGTCGTTGCCTGTTCATCAATCCGGCCCAGTACAACCCGGCTGGCCGTGAAGAGTGGCAAGTGCTCAACGTTGCCAACTTCGAGTGCGTGCCTGAGCGTGACGGCACCAACTCCGATGGCTGCGTGATCCTCAACTTCGCACAGAAGAAAGTGCTGATCGCCGGCATGCGTTACGCCGGTGAAATGAAGAAAGCCATGTTCTCGGTGCAGAACTTCCTGCTGCCGGCCGCCGACGTGCTGCCAATGCACTGCGCCGCCAACATCGGTGAAGAGGGCGACGTGACCCTGTTCTTCGGTCTGTCCGGCACCGGCAAGACCACCCTGTCCGCCGACGAAAGCCGTTACCTGATCGGTGACGACGAACACGGTTGGGGCGAAGGCGTGGTGTTCAACATCGAAGGCGGTTGCTATGCCAAGTGCATCGACCTGTCCGAGAAGAACGAGCCGGTCATCTGGAAAGCCATCAAGCACGGCGCCGTACTGGAAAACGTCGTTATCGACGATGCCAAACACGCCGACTACGCCGACGTCAGCCTGACCCAGAACAGCCGCGCCGCCTACCCGCTGGAGCACGTTGCCAAGCGTTCCGAGAAGAACCTGGGCGGCGAGCCGAACGCTGTGATCTTCCTGACCTGCGACCTGACCGGCGTACTGCCGCCCGTGTCGATCCTCAACGAAGAGCAAGCGGCCTACCACTTCCTGTCCGGTTACACCGCTCTGGTGGGCTCGACGGAAATGGGTTCGGGCAGCGGCATCAAGTCGACCTTCTCCACCTGCTTCGGCGCACCGTTCTTCCCGCGTCCGGCTGGCGAATACGCAGAGCTGCTGATCAAGCGCATCCGCGGCTTCGGTTCCAAGGTCTACCTGGTCAATACCGGTTGGACCGGCGGTGGCTACGGCGTCGGCAAGCGCTTCAACATCCCGACCACCCGTGCGGTGATCGCGGCGATCCAGAGCGGCGCGCTGATCGGTACCGAGACCGAACACCTGGACACCATCAACCTCGACGTGCCACTGGCCGTACCGGGCGTTGAGACTGGCCTGCTGAACCCACGCAACACCTGGGCTGACAAAGCCGCCTACGACGAAGCCGCCAAGGCACTGGCCGGCCTGTTCATCGAGAACTTCAAGAAGTTCGAAGTGAGCGACGCGATCAAGGCTGCGGGTCCAAAGCTGTAAGCGTTGGTTTGAAGCCATGAAAAAGCCGCCCCTCTGGGCGGCTTTTTTGTGTGCGACGTTTCAGGTTTTCAGGTGCAACACCAACGCCCCGAGCAACACCAGTACCACCCCCAATACTTGCACCTTGGTCAGCCGCTCCTTGAAAAACAGGTAGCCCAGAATCGCCGCGATGCCGCCCGATAATGTGCTGATCACCGTCACCACCGAAACCGACCCGGCCACCGCGCCCCAGGCAAAGGCTGAAAAGCCGCCGAGGTTCATCAGGCTTGCGCCGGTCAGTGTCACGCAGTTTTTCAGTGGCGGGATTTTCAAGCCGTCGTCGATCCGAAGGACGATCACTACCAGCACGATCAAGCCGATCAGGTACGCCAGCCACAGCATCGTCACAGGCCCCAGTGCCGGCAGCACAAATTGGCCTTGCAGCCAGAAACTGGTGCCGTAGAGCAGCGCTGCCAGTAGCGCGTAGGTTATGGAACCGCTCGCCTGTGTGGTGTGGGGCACCTTGGGTTCTGAGTGGATGCTGGAAAGGACCACGCCGATCACGCACAGGGCGATGCACGACAATTGAAGCAGGTTGATGTGTTCACCCGCGGCCCAGGACAGCAGCGTCGTCACGACCCCGTAAGTGGTCACCAACGGCGCCACGATCGAGGCTTTACCCAAGGCAAAGGCCTTGGAAAGCGCCAGCGCGCCGGACACGGTCAATATCGCCGCGACCATCCCGAGCAACCAGGTTTGCAGCGGTGCGGCCATGGACCGAAGTATGAAGGCGGGGAAGGCAATCAGCAGCAGGCTCATGATGGTAAAGCCCAGTGCCTGACCGAAATACACAGCCCGTTTGACCCCAACGGCACGGGCGTTCACGCCGACCAGAAAATCAGTGCCACCCCACAGCAAGGCGGCCAACAACCCCATCAGTACGTCCACGCAATGTCCTTATCGTTATGCACTGCGACGTTACAGGCCTTCCAGCTCCTGAGCGTCCCAGCGTTGGGCCTGGATTGCCCGGTAGAGCATGCCGATGGTCAATGCCACTTTGTCATCGCGACCCTTGGCCTTACGCGTTAGATACACATCGTAGCCTTCGGGTTGAAAATAGCGATAGCTGTCGCAATCCACGAAATCGAGGTGCAATTGACAGCGACAGCCCGGACTATAGATTTGAACGCTCGGCTGTCGATAGGCGATAGGGCGTTGCTACAGATTGATCTTTGTGTGGACGTGCGACAGGTGGACCGCTTTACCCTTCTTCGCGAGCAAGCCCGCTCCCACATTGAGCCGCGTACCCAGAGCAACTCGGTCAACTGTGGGAGCGGGCTTGCTCGCGTAAGCGAGCTGTCAGTCGCCGCCGCCTTCAGCCATCCGCTGTATCATCCCGTATCGCTTTACCCCCGACCTTTTCTCGACTCGCTGCCATCACCGGCTAGGCTTTGCCCATCGCAGCAGTCAACGGAGTGACAGCTTATGCACAACACCCTGGAACAGGTTTTCGGTTATCCACAGTTTCGACCCGGCCAGGAGAAAGCGATCAGCGCAGTGCTGGCCGGGCGCTCAGCGGCGGCGATTTTTCCCACGGGTTCCGGTAAATCCCTGTGCTATCAACTGTCGGCGGTACTGCTGCCGCACCTGACGCTGGTGGTCTCGCCGTTGCTGGCGTTGATGCAGGATCAATTGGAGTTCCTGCAGCGTCACGGCATTGCCGCCGGCAGTATCGATTCGGTGCAGAGTCGCGATGACGCCAGTGATGTCATGGCCCGTGCCAGATCTGGCGAATTGAAGATTCTGATGGTTTCTGTGGAGCGCCTGAAAAACGAGCGTTTTCGCAACTTCCTGCAACAGATCCCGATCTCTCTGCTGGTGGTGGACGAGGCGCACTGCATCTCCGAATGGGGCCACAACTTCCGCCCGGATTACCTCAAGCTTCCGGACTATCAACGCCAGTTCAACATCCCGCAGGTCTTGTTGCTGACCGCCACTGCGACGCCCAAGGTCATCGCCGACATGCAGGCCAAGTTTGCCATCGCTCCCGAAGACGTGGTGACCACAGGCTTTTACCGGCCGAACCTCAACCTATGGGTCGAGCCGGTGCGCGGGCAGGACAAGCGCCGACGCCTGGTCGAGTGGATGGGGCAGCGTCCCGATCAGCCAGGCATCGTCTACGTCACCCTGCAGAAAACCGCTGAGCACATTGCCGAACATCTTCAGCGCAATGGCATTCAGGCCGAGGCTTATCATGCCGGATTGCCCCATGATCAGCGCGAAGCCATCCAGAAACGCTTCATGGGCGGACAGTCCAATTGCATCGTTGCCACCATCGCCTTCGGCATGGGCATCGACAAGAGCGATATTCGCAACGTGGTGCATTTCGACCTGCCCAAATCCATCGAAAACTACAGCCAGGAAATCGGCCGTGCCGGACGTGACGGTCAGCCTTCTGACTGCCTCGTATTGGCCAACCGCGACAGCCTCAACGTGCTGGAAAACTTCGTCTACGGCGACACGCCTGAACTGGACGGCATCCGCCACGTGCTCGATGAATTGCAAGCAGGCGCACCTGAAGGGCAGTGGGAGTTTCTGCTTGGACCGCTGGCCGATCAGAGCAACATCCGTCAGCTCCCGCTCAAGACCTTGCTGGTGCAACTGGAGTTGCGTGGCCTGATTGCACCGCGCTACGCCTACTACGCCGAGTACCGGTTCAAATATCTGGAGGAACCTGAAGCCTTGCTGACCCGTTTCGAGGGCGAGCGCAGGGATTTCGTCGCCGCGATCATCCAGACCTCCAAACGCGCACGGGCCTGGGCCACGGTGAATTTCGATCTGTTGTATGAGCACTATCAAGCCCCGCGCGAGCGGGTGGTCAAGGCGCTGGATTACTTTCAGGAAAAGGGTTGGGTGGAGCTGGAAAGCAAGCAGATGACCGAGGTCTACAGCGTGCTGCAACGCAACATCGACAGCGCTGCGCTGAGTCAGGAACTGCACGGATATTTCACTCGGCACGAGCACACCGAGATCGCCCGAATTCACGCCATGCTTGATCTGTTCTCGACCGATCGCTGCCTGGGTTATCGCCTGGCCGAGTACTTTGGCGACCACGATGCGCCGCGCCAGTGTGGGCATTGCTCGGTTTGTCACGGTCAAGTGGCTCGGTTGCCAGAGCCCCCGGCATTACCGCCCCTTGTGGATAAAAACTTCGAGGCATTGTGTGGCGAATTTATCCATAGGCATGAACAGCACACCGGGCAGGTGCCGTCGGCGGAACGGGTGACGCGGTTCCTGTGCGGGATCAGCGTGCCGTTGTTTACCAAGCTCAAGGTTCGCGCAATTGCCGGGTATGCAGTGCTCGAGGATTATCCGTACGCGCAAGTCAGGGCGTGGGCCGAGAAGCATCTGGTGGGTTGAATATGGGGAGCATATCCATGCGCTGAATGTTGCCCATCACAGGAATAAATTTCAAAAATGTGCGATGGCTGACTATGGTGGGGACTGTCTTTGGATCGCCAACAAGAGAACACAACATGAGCCAGACACCGTTCAATATTCAGCGCGCAGCCGTGATCGGCGCGGGCACCATGGGTCGGGGCATCGTCATGTGCCTGGCCAATGCCGGCGTGGCGGTGCAGTGGGTCGATAACAATCCGCAAATGCTTGAACAGGCACTGGCCGCTGTTGCCGACACCTATGCCCACAGCGTACGCCAGGAACGCATCGACCAGGCCGAGGCAGACGCGCGCATCGCTCGCGTCACGGCAGTTGCCGATTACGCAGCGATCGCTGATGTAGATCTGGTCATCGAAGCCGTTTACGAAAACCTCGAACTCAAGCAAACAATCTTTCGCGAACTCGATCGCTTGCTCAAACCCCAAGCCATCCTGGCCAGCAACACCTCCGCGCTGGACATCGACGCCATCGCCGCTGTCACAAGCCGACCGCAACAAGTCCTTGGCCTGCACTTCTTCAGCCCGGCGCACATCATGAAACTGTTGGAAATCGTGCGCGGAGCCCAAACGGCGCCGGCCGTCCTCGAGGCCGCACTGGCACTGGGCAAGCGCATGGGCAAGGTCAGCGTGGTGGCAGGCAATTGCGACGGCTTCATCGGCAACCGCATGCTCAATACCTATGTGCTGGAAGCGCGCAAGATGCTGCTCGAAGGCGCGTATCCCTATCAGGTAGACGCCGCGCTGCAGGGTTTCGGCTTCGCCATGGGGCCGTTCCGCATGTTCGACGTGGTGGGTGTCGACCTGCAGTGGCGGGCGCGGCAACTGTCCGGTATCGGCCAGGATGCACCCGAGGTCCAGGTGGATAATCGTCTGTGTGAGTTGGGCCGTTTTGGCCAGAAGAGCGGCAACGGTTTTTACCATTACGAGCCGGGCAGTCGTCAGGCGGAGCATGATGTGACGGTCGATGCGTTGGTGCTGCAAGTCAGCGAAGGGCTGGGCTTGCAGCGCCGCGAGATCGGCTCGCAGGAGATTCTGGAGCGTTGTCTGCTGGCCTTGGTCAACGAGGGCGCGAAGATCCTGCAGGAAGGCATTGCCGGTTCAGCCCACGACATCGATCTGGTTTACCTCAACGGCTACGGCTTCCCGGCGGACAAGGGCGGGCCCATGGCCTGGGCGGATCAGCAAGGGCTGGCGGACATTCATCAGCGATTGCTGGCGCTGCAGACTCGCCAGGGTGATCACTGGAGTCCGGCGCGGTTGATTGGGGAGTTGGCGGCGGTGGGTAAAGGCTTTGCCGATCGGTAATCAATCTGGCGTCCGTGAGGGCGCCTTCGCGAGCAAGCCCGCTCCCACATGAGATCCGTGTCGTACACAGGTCTCATGTGGGAGCGGGCTTGCTCGCGAAGAACGATAACGCGGATTTTCGCCTTACACTGGCGATCCAACCCCAGGAATCAACACCGATGCCCCATCGCACCGACTACCCGCACTTCCAGCCCATCACCACCCGCTGGCACGACAACGACGCCTACGGCCACGTCAACAACGTCACCTACTACAGTTTCTTCGACACGGCCGTGAATACCTACCTGGTCGAAGTCGGCGGGCTGGATATTCACGATGGTGAGGTGGTGGGGTTCGTGGTGAGTTCGGCTTGCGATTACTTCGCCTCAATCGCGTTCCCGGACCGGATCGAGATTGGTCTGCGCGTGGGCAAGTTGGGCAACAGTTCGGTGCAATACGAATTGGCGGTGTTCAAGCAGGGCGAGGATGAGGCCTGCGCAGCGGGGCGTTTCGTGCATGTGTTTGTGGATCGAGGGTCGAATCAGCCAGTGGCGATTCCTGCCCGGTTGCGTGAGGCGCTGGAACGGTTGGTGGTTTGACGGGCAAAAAAAAAATCGCAGCCCTGAGGCTGCGATTGTGGGGTCTATCCGTGGACGAGGCGCTCAAGCCTCAGTCGTGATAGCGATGATGCTTGCGATGCCCGTAGGCATGACCGCGGCCCGGATGGCCACGGTAGTAGCGACGGTCGTCGTGACCGCCACGATAGGAGCGACGATCATCGTCTTCATCGCTCTTGTTGCCCATATAGTTACCCAGCGCGCCACCGGCGCCGCCGCCTGCCGCAGAGCCGATCAGGCTGCCGGTGGTGCCGCCCATGCTGCGGCCGACCACGTTACCGCCTGCTGCGCCCAACGCACCGCCAATGGCTGCTTCGCCACGGCTGCGTTTGTCTGCGCCGACTGCGCTACCGCCCGCGCCGCCCAGGGCTGCGCCGATGGTGGAACCTGTGTTGCCGCCAAGTGACTGACCGACGACCGAGCCTAAAACCCCGCCCAATGCGCCGCCCACACCTGCTTCGGTGGTGCCGCCAGCAGAAGCAAAGCCACTGACCAGGCCAAGGGACAACAAGAGAATCGAGGAGAACTTCATGGAGGAACCTCAAGGGGATGACGGCGCGATCCTGAGGCTGTGTCATGAGTGTGACAATCGAAATCCGACGAATAACACGACTTCAGCACATTTACATAAGTTGCTGTTTTTTAGACGGAACTTAACGTTTTTTTGCCGGTCTTTTACTACTTCACAAAGGCTGTTTTCTCAGGAAAACGGCCTTTTTTGTGGGCGTTTGGAAAGTGATCGACTACAGAGACTCGCTCAATGGTCCAACGCATTCGCGAGCAAGCCCGCTCCCACATTAGATCACGGCTGCACGCAAAAAGACGTGTTCGCCGAAGTCCTGATGTGGGAGCGGGCTTGCTCGCGAAGAGGCCGGTTGAGGCGACGCGTCAAGCCGACCTGGCCAGAATCAATCCACTCTCACTCGCCGCTTCCAACCGGATCGCCACGAACTTCGACGTCGGTGTATGGCTGCCATCCCCGGTGCTTTCCAGCGGCACCAGTGGGTTGACCTCCGGGTAGTACGCCGCCGCTTGCCCGGCCGGGATATCGAACGCCAGCAAGGTGAAGCCCTTCACCCGCCGCTCCACACCATCATCCCAGATCGACACGATGTCGGCCTTCTGCCCCGGTTTGAAGCCCAGGCGAATAATGTCGGCTTCGTTGACGAACAACACATCACGCTGACCCTTCACCCCACGATAGCGGTCGTTGAGGCCATAGATGGTGGTGTTGTACTGGTCGTGGGAGCGCATCGATTGCAGGATCAGGTCCGGCAACACGCCGGTAGCGCGGGTGCGTTCGTGGACCAGGTCCCCGGGCAAAACGTTCGGGCGGAAATTGGCCCGGCCTGAGGCGGTGTTCCACTTGCGCGCACCGGCACTGTTGCCCAGGTAGAAACCGCCTGGATTCTTGATCTTCTCGTTGAAGTCTTTGAAGTTGGGAATGGTGTCGGCGATCAGGTCGCGGATGCGACGGTAGTCGGCCACCAGCCAGTTCCAGTCCACCGGATGGCTGCCCAGGGTGGCGGCGGCGATACCGGCCAGGATCGCTGGCTCCGAACGCATCTGGTTCGACAGCGGTTCCAACTGACCGTTGGAGGCGTGGACCATGCTGAACGAGTCTTCCACGGTCACCGCTTGCGGGCCTTCGGTTTGCCGGTCGATGTCGGTGCGACCCAGGCACGGCAGGATCAGCGCGTCTTTGCCATGGGCCAAGTGGCTGCGGTTGAGCTTGGTGCTGATCTGTACGGTCAGGTCGCAATTGCTCAGGGCCGCGAAGGTGCGAGGGCTGTCCGGGGTTGCCTGGGCGAAGTTGCCGCCCAGGGCAATGAACACTTTGGCCCGACCTTCGGCCATGGCGTGGATCGCCTCGACCACATTGTGGCCGTTTTCACGGGGCACCTTGAACTGGAAACGACGCTCCAGCGCATCGAGGAACGCCACCGGCGGGCGTTCGTTGATGCCCATGGTGCGGTCGCCTTGCACGTTACTGTGGCCACGTACCGGGCACAGGCCGGCGCCCGGCCGGCCGATGTTGCCGCGCAGCAGCATCAGGTTGGCGATTTCCTGGATGGTCGCCACCGAATGGCGGTGCTGGGTGATGCCCATGGCCCAGCACATGATGACGTTCTTGCCTTTGGCGTACATGCGCGCGGCTTGCTCTATCTCGACCAGCGCCAGGCCTGATTGCTCGACGATCTGCTCCCACGAGGTGTCATCGACGACGGCCAGGTATTCCAGCACGTTGACGCTGTGTTCATTGAGGAAGTCGTGGTCGAACACCGCAGGCTGCCCCGCCTTCTGCGCATCACGCTCCCATTGCAACAGGAACTTGGCCATGCCGCGCAGCACCGCCATGTCGCCGCCCAGGGCTGGGCGGAAGTACGCGGTGTTGGTCGGCTTGTCGCCGTTGGTGAGCATTTCGATCGGGTGCTGCGGGTGCTGGAAGCGTTCCAGGCCGCGCTCTTTGAGCGGGTTGATGCACACCACTTGAGCGCCGCGTTTTACCGCTTCGCGCAGCGGTTCGAGCATCCGCGGGTGGTTGGTGCCCGGGTTCTGGCCCCAGACGAAAATTGCATCGGCGTGTTCGAAATCGTCGAAGGTCACGGTGCCTTTGCCGACGCCAACGCTTTGCGCCAACGCGACGCCACTGGCCTCGTGGCACATGTTCGAACAGTCGGGGAAGTTGTTGGTGCCATAGGCACGTACGAACAATTGATAGAGAAACGCCGCTTCGTTGCTGGCCCGTCCCGAGGTGTAGAACTCGGCTTGATCCGGGCTCGCCAAGCCTTGCAGGTGCTTGGCGATCAGGGCAAAGGCGTCGTCCCAGCTGATGGGCTGGTAGCGATCGGTTTCGGCGTTGTAGCGCAGTGGCTCGGTCAGACGGCCCTGATACTCAAGCCAGTAGTCGCTCTGCTCCAGTAGCGAGGTCACGCTGTGCTTGGCGAAGAACTTGCCATCGACACGGCGCTTGGTCGCTTCCCAGTTCACCGCTTTGGCGCCGTTCTCGCAGAACGCCACCATGCCGGCTTCGTTGGAGTCACCCCAGGCACAACCCGGGCAGTCGAAGCCGCCGTTCTTGTTGGTCTTGAGCATCATGCGCAGATTTTTCAGCGCGTTGTCGCTGGTCAACCAGGCCTGGGCGACGCTGATCAGCGCGCCCCAGCCACCGGCCGGGCCTTTGTAGGGTTTGTAGCGAGGAACAGGGGTCTGGTCGGCTTGACGGTGTTGACTCACGCTTGGTTCTCCAAAGCCGGGCTGTATACCCGTGGCGCATTCTTCTGGGGCAGATGGATGAGGTTGAGGTTGTGGCGACGGGCCCATTGCACGGCAAGGCCCGTGGGCGACGACAGGCTGACCAGGGTCTGGATGCCTGCACGCAAGACTTTCTGGATCAATTCGAGGCTGCAGCGGCTGGTGACGATCGCCAGCCCGCCCTCGATCGGGATGTTGCGACGGATCAGGCCGCCGATCAGCTTGTCCAGTGCGTTGTGCCGGCCGATGTCTTCGCGACCGAGCAACAGTTCGCCCTGGTCGTTCATGAACACCGCCGCATGCACCGCACCGCAATGCTGGCCCAGTGGCTGGAACTGGCCGATGCGTTGACGCAGGCCTTCGAGCCATTCGGCCGGCGGCAGTGGCGCACCGGGCAACACCTTGAGGTCCGGCAACGCCTGTTCGACCGCTTCCACCCCGCACAGCCCGCAACCGCTGGTGCCGGCCAGTTGCCGGCGCTGCTGCTTGAGGTTCCAGAACGCGCGGTTGGCGATGGTCACTTGCGCGTACTGCGCCGAGCCTGAGCCGGTCAGCTGCAGGTCATAGATATCGGTGGCGTCCTGGATGATGCCGCTGCCAAGGCTGAAGCCGACGATGAAGTCTTCCAGATCGGTCGGCGTCACCAGCATCACGGCCTGGCTGATGCCGTTGTAGGCGATCGCCAGCGCCACTTCCTCGGCCAGCGCGGTGCTGGCCGATTCGGAGTATTCGAGGTCGCTGTAACTGTACGTCTGGCTTGCGGCGGGCGCGGGCGTTTCGAGGGCGGGCGCCGCGCAGGAAGGGCGCTTGGCGTTCATGGCATCACCGACGGATTGATCAGCGTTAAGACTAGGCGCGGCAAACGGTCGCGTCTAATTGCTATTACTGATGCGCCGATAGATGCCGTCGATCAAGCGCCCTTTAGTGATTGCTGATACATCGCAAAACAGGCTTCGGCCAACGCCGAGCGGGGCGCGGTACGACGCATGATCAGCCCCAGCCTGCCCAGGGTCTGGGCGTTTTCGATAGGTTGCAGGCGCAGGTGGTCGGTCAGGCCTTCGAGGCCGCCATCCAGGGGCATCACTGCGCAGCACAGGCCCCCGTGCACGGCTTGTAGCAATTGATGCACGGCGTCGGTCTGCAACAGCGGCTGCGGGGTGAGGCCGCGGCTGTGGAAGTTATGGTCGATGGACTGCCTGAAATGCATCCCGCTGGTGAGCATCCCCAAGGGCAGTTCGACCAGAGATTCCCAACTCAACGGCGCCTGGCCAAAACTGAAGTAACGTTGATCGTAGAGCAGGCCCATGTGGGTTTCGCTGAATGACAGCGAGTCGAAGTGTTCGCCATCCAGGCGTTCCAGATAGGACACGCCCAGATCCAGGCGATTGTTCGCCAATTGTTCGAGGATCTGCTCGGAACTCAGCGACGACAGCTCGAAGCGCAGGCTGGGGTGTTCGGCGTGCAGGCGCTGCAGCAATGGCAGCGGATCGAAGCTCGACAGGGGCACCACCCCCAGGCGCAAGGTGCCGACCAGATTGCCGCGACAGGCCGCCGCTTCGGCGTACAAACCGTCGTAAGCCGCCAACACCGTGCGGGCCCAGGCCAGCACCCGTTCGCCGGGAGCGGTGAAGCCTTCGAAGCGCTGACCGCGATTGACCAGGGGCAGCTCCAGCTCTTCTTCGAGGCTGCGCAGGCGCATCGACAGTGTCGGCTGGGTGATGTGGCAGCGCGCGGCGGCCTGGCCGAAGTGCCGGGTTTCGTCCAGAGCGATGAGGAATTTCAGCTGTTTGATGTCCATCGTCGCTCCAGGATTTCAAGTAGGTGAGGATTCTATCGCTTGGCGGGAAGCGGCGTCATTGGTCGGGTTGGATCCGAGTATGGCCACCTTGGTCTAGGCTTTTGCATCTGGAATCTGAAAACCAAGGAGCGTGCGCCATGAGCATTTTTAGTTTTGTGAAAGAAGCAGGCGAAAAGCTTATCGATCTGCTGACACCTGGTAACGCCAACGCGAGCGAGCAACTGAAGGAACATATCAGCAAAGTCGGCCTCGGGAGCCCGAATGTGCAGGCGACGGTGGATGGCGACAAGGTCACTGTGACCGGCGAAGTGGCGAGCCAGGAGGAGAAGGAAAAAATTCTTCTGGCGGTCGGCAATATTGAAGGTGTGGGTAGCGTGGATGACCAGATCACGGTGACCGGCCCAGTGGTTGTGGCCGCGAAGTTCGTCACGGTGGTGAAGGGCGACACCCTCAGCGCGATTTCCTTGCGCGTGTATGGCGATGCCAACAAATATCAGAAGATTTTCGAGGCCAATAAGCCGATGCTCAAGGATGTAAACAAGATTTATCCGGGGCAGTCGTTGCGGATTCCCGAGTAATCGAAACCTGTGGCGAGGGAGCAAGCGCCCTCGCCACATTGATCGCATCAGGCCTCAAGCCCTGCAATCAAATCCCGATAATCCTCCACCGCCCTAAACTCGGCGGTGTCCTTCGGCCCTTTGCGGCTGTCCGGCTCACGAACGGCCAGCAAATGCGCCACGCCAAAGTCCCGGGCGCTGCGAAGGATCGGCAAGGTGTCGTCGATGAACAGGCTGCGCGCCGGATCGAAATCGATATCCGCCTGCAGCGCCTCCCAGAACTGCGGGTTTTCCTTGGGGAAACCGTAGTCGTGAGAACTGATCAAGCGCTCGAAATAAGGCGCCAGTTCGATTCTTTCCAGTTTCAGCGACAGAGAGTCACGGTGCGCGTTGGTGATCAGTATCACGCGTTTGCCGGCCTGCCTGATCGCGGCCAGGAACGTGTCCGCGTCCGGGCGCAGGGCGATCAGATGGGCGGTTTCCAGTTTCAGTTCGCGCACCGGCAGCTTCAGTTCGGCGCTCCAGAAATCCAGGCAGTACCACTGCAACTGACCGGCATTGCGCTCGAACAACGGCTGCAATTCCATCTCGGCCATGGCCCGGCTGACCCCGTGCAATTCGGCGTAGCGCTGGGGCAGGTGCTCCAGCCAGAAATGGTTGTCGAAGTGCAGGTCCAACAGCGTGCCGTCCATGTCCAGCAGAACGGTGTCGATGTCAGGCCACGGTAATAAAGGCATGGCAGTGTCTCGGGCGGTAGAAAGATATCTGGCGTAAACAATCACAAAAGCCGCGTTATAGTAGCGCGTTCACGCCAAGGAGCCTTGCATGCGCCAGAAACCCACGATCCTCGCCCGCGAAATTGTCGCCACCAGCCGTTTGTTTTGCGTCGAGGAACTCAAGCTGCGCTTTTCCAACGGCGTGGAGCGCACCTACGAGCGATTGGTCGGCAAGGGCGCCGGTTATGGCGCGGTGATGGTCGTGGCGATGCTCGATGCCGATCATGCGGTGCTGGTCGAGGAGTATTGCGGCGGGACCGACGAATACGAATTGTCCCTGCCCAAAGGCCTGATCGAACCTGGCGAAGACGTGCTGGCGGCGGCGGAACGCGAGCTCAAGGAAGAGGCCGGGTTTGGTGCGCGGCAGCTTGAGCATCTGACCGAGCTGTCGCTGTCGCCCGGTTACATGAGCCAGAAAATCCAGGTGGTGCTGGCCACCGATCTGTACGAAGAACGTCTGGAGGGTGACGAGCCGGAGCCCATGGGCCTGGGCAAAGTCAACCTGCGAGAGCTGTCGGCGCTGGCGCAAAACCCGCAGTTCACAGAGGGCCGTGCCTTGGCGGCGCTGTACCTGGCCCGTGATCTGCTGACCCAGCGCGGGGTGTTCTTGCCATGAATTTCCCGCATCCGTTGATGGCGCCGGTGATTGAACTGGCTTTGAAGGCAGGCGACGCGATCCTGCCGTTCTGGCGCACGGGCACTGCGGTGACTGCCAAGGCTGACGACTCTCCGGTGACCGCCGCCGATCTGGCCGCCCACCACCTGATTCTGGCCGGGCTGACGGCGCTGGACCCAAGCATCCCGGTGCTGTCCGAAGAAGACGCCAACATCGCGCAAAGCGTTCGCGCCGGGTGGCAGCGCTGGTGGCTGGTGGACCCGTTGGACGGCACCAAGGAATTCATTTCGGGCAGTGAAGAATTCACCGTCAACATCGCCCTGATCGAGCAGGGCCGCGTGGTGTTTGGTGTGGTATCGATGCCGACCAATGGACGCTTTTACGTAGGCGGCACAGGTTTTGGCGCATGGCGGGGTGACAAGGGCGCCGAGCCACAGCCGATTCAGGTTCGCGACGTACCGCCAACGGGCGCGGCGTTTACCGTGGTTGCCAGTCGCCGTCATTCCAGCCCTGAACAGGAGCGCTTGCTGGCCGGCTTGAGCGCCAGTCTGGGTGAACTGGCGCTGGCGAACATCGGCAGCTCGCTCAAATTCTGTCTGTTGGCCGAAGGGGCCGCCGATTGCTATCCGCGACTGGCGCCGACTTCGCAGTGGGACACGGCGGCGGCGCAGGGTGTGCTGGAAGGGGCGGGCGGCGAGGTGCTGGATCTGAGCGGTGCGCCGTTCTGCTATCCGGCGCGGGAGTCGTTGTTGAACGCGTTCTTTCTGGCGTTGCCGGCGAAGGCGGCTTGGCGGGAGAAACTGCTGGAGCTTGCCCGATCCTGAATCGGCCCACGATGAAATGCGCCTGCAAGACCTGTGGCGAGGGAGCTTGCTCCCGTTGGGCTGCGAAGCGGCCCCAAAAGCCAGGCAGCGCACACTTTCAGTTAAATCCCGTTCGCTGGTTTACGGCTGCTGCGCAGCCGAACGGGAGCAAGCTCCCTCGCCACAGATTGCGTGGCCAGTTCAGCGGTGCAGGACATACTGCCCGGTAAATTTCACCGCATCCTGATCACTCCCTGCATTCACCACCCGCGTATTGAGGATCAGTCGCGCCCGGCCGTAGCGCTGGTACGTCGCCACAAACTTCTTCCACACCAGCGCACTCGGCGCCGTGCAAATGGCGTGGGCATCGCCCGTCACGGGCAGTGGATAGTGGATCTGCCCTTCCTGAATCACGATGTGCCCGTCGGTAATCCCTTCCTCTTTGAGCCGCAGATGCATCCAGCCCCAACCGGCCAGCACCGCACCGCAATACAGGCTGCCGCCGAACATGGTGCTCTTGTGGTTGACGTTGGCGTCCAGCGGCAAATGCAGGCGCAGTTGCTGGTCGTGCCATTCAAGCACTTTGAGGCCCATGTCCCGGGTGAGGGGGATGTCGTGGTGGAGCACGGATTCCAGTTGACGACTGTCGCGGCTCATTCGGCGGCCTCTTGATGGGATGGTAGGTGGCTCAATCGAGATCGTCGGCGTGGCTGGCGGCACCGCTGTCGGCGAAGCTCAGGCCGTGTTTGCGCAGCTTGTCGTGCAGGGTCTTGCGAGGAATACCCAAGGCTTCGGCGACGCTGCGCAAAGAGGTGTGCGAGCGTGCCAACTCGGCGGCAATCAGGGTTTTTTCGAAGTTTTCCACTTGCTCGCTCAGGCCGCCGTTGACCAGTTCCACCAGCGTGCCGGCGGCGCCTTGCGCCTCGCTGTTGTCCAGCGCCAGCTCAAGACCCAGGGCAAAGCGTTCGGCGGCGTTCTGCAGTTCGCGCACGTTGCCCGGCCAGCTGTGGCGCAGCAGCAGGGCGCGTTGCCCGGGTTGCAGCTCATGCAGCGGCAAGCCATGGCGGGCGCTGGCTTCGTCGGCAAAGTGCTGGAACAACACCAATGCATCCTCACCTCGTTCGCGCAGCGGCGGAATGCGCAGCGGCGCAACGTTCAGGCGGTAATACAGGTCGGCACGGAAACGCCCTTGATCGGCGGCCTGGCGCAGGTCCTCTTTGGTGGCGGCAATGATGCGGATGTCCAGCGGGATCAGTTGATTGCCGCCCAGCCGCTCGACCACCCGCTCCTGCAGCAAGCGCAGCAATTTCACCTGCACGTCCAGGCTCATGCTTTCGATTTCATCGAGGAACAAAGTGCCGCCGTTGGCGAACTCGAACTTGCCGATACGGCGCTTTTGCGCGCCTGTGAAGGCACCGGGTTCATGGCCGAACAACTCACTCTCGACCACCGATTCGGCCAGCGCCCCGGCGTTGATCGCCACGAACGGGCCGTTTCTGCGGCTCGACAAATCATGCAGCGCCCGGGCCACCACTTCTTTGCCGGCGCCGGTTTCGCCGAGGATCAATACATCGGCCTTGGTCGCCGCCAGGGCGCCGATCTGCTCGCGCAGGCGCAGGATCGAAGGCGAATGCCCCACCAGCCGTGTACTCAACTCGTTGCGATCGCTCAGGGCCAGACGCAGGCTGCGGTTGTCCAGTACCAGGCGGCGCAGGGCCAGGGCGCGGCGCACACTGTCGAGCAGGGCGTCGCTGGCGAAGGGTTTCTCCAGAAAATCGTAGGCCCCGGCGCGCATGGCCTGCACGGCCAGCGGCACGTCGCCGTGGCCGGTGATCAGCAGCACCGGCAGCTCAGGGTCCTGGGCGTGCAGTTCGTTCAGTAGTTCGAGGCCGTCCATGCCCGGCATGCGGATGTCGCTGACCACCACCCCCGGCCAGTCACGCTCCAGTTGCGCGGCCAAGCCCTTGGCTTCGGCCAGCGGCAGGATTTTGAGGCCGGCCAGGTCCAGGGTCTGGCTCAGGGCCTGACGCAAGTGCGGATCGTCATCGATCAACACGACCTGAATGCGATTGTCGATGGTCATGCACTTCGGTCCTCGGACGGTTGCAGGCTCACGCCCGGTGCGCCTGGGCGCAGTTTCAAGGTAATCAACGCGCCGCCTTCCTTGTGGTTGGCGAACGACAGTTCACCGCCGAAGGCGCGCATCAGGGTTTCGCAGATCGCCAGCCCCAGGCCAAGGCCCTGGGTGCGGGTCTTGGTGGTGTAGAACGGCTCGCTGGCGCGACCCAGGGCTTCCATGCAGAAACCGGGGCCGTTGTCGCGGATGTACAGGGTAACGCCCTCGGCGGTGGATTGGGCGCTCAGCCAGAGTTTACGGGGCGGGCCTTTTTCCGTCAGGGCGTCCAGGGCGTTGGCCAGCAGGTTGCCGAGCACTTGGCGCAAGCGAGTTTCGCCGGCCTCGACCCACAGTGTCGCGGCGGGCAAGTCACGGATCAATTCAACGTCCATGCTGCGCCGACGTTTGGCCAACAGCGCCAGCGCATCGTCCAGCGCCGGTTGCAGAGCGACGCTTTCCGGGGCGTGGCGATCGCGTCGGGCAAAGGCGCGCAAGTGGGCGATGATCGAGGCCATGCGCCCGGTCAGTTCACTGATCAGCTTGAGGTTGCCGCGAGCATCGTCGGTGCGCTGATGGTCGAGCAGAACTTCGGCGTTTTCCGCGTAACTGCGGATGGCGGCCAGGGGTTGATTGAGTTCGTGGCTGATACTGGCCGACATCGTTCCCAAGGCAGACAGTTTGCCGGCCTGCACCAGGTCATCCTGGGCGCGCACCAGTTCCTGCTGGGCCTGCTCGCGCTCCAGCACTTCCTGCTTCAAACGACGGTTGAGGCCTTCCAGATCGCTGGTGCGCTCGGCCACCCGGCCTTCCAGTTCGCGCCGGGCCTTGGCTTCGAAGGCGATGCGTTCCAGGTAATGACGACGGCGCTGCATCATCAGGCCCAGCAGCAACATCACCACCAACAGCGTCGCGCCGCCAACGGCCACCACCGTGCGTACGGGACGGTCGATCAGGGTGCGTGGGGCGAGGATACTGACGTTCCAGCCGGTTTCCGCGATGGCCTGAGTCTGGGTCAGCCAGGCGTTGGGGTTGAGCCGCAATGGCTTGGGCTCGCGGGTCGGGTAAGGCTGGATCGCGCTGATGGCCTTGCGCTCGTCTTCGCTCAAGGGGCGGGTCGAGCGGAAGCGCCATTCCGGGCGCGAGGTGAGGATGACCACGCCGTTCTGATCGGTCAGCAGCAGCTGCTCCGGGGTCTTGCCCCACAGGCTTTCGGTGTGGTCCAGGTCGACCTTGACCACCAGTACACCGGTGATTTTCTCGCCGTTGCGCACGGCGGCGGCGAAGAAGTAACCGCGCTTGGCGGACGTGGTGCCCAGCCCGAAGAATCGCCCGAGACGCCCGGCCATGGCTTCGCTGAAATATGGCCGGAAGGAGAAATTGCGCCCCACGAAACTGTCGTGTTTGTCCCAGTTGGAGGCCGCGAGGGTCTTGCCCGTGGTGTCCATCAGGTACATGACTTCGGCGCCGGTCTGGCTGCTGATATTTTTCAGCAGCCGGTTGGCATTGCCCTGGGTGACGCTGTCGTCCGGCGCACCCAGCACGGCGCGCAGGGCCGGCAGGTCGCCGAGAATCTGCGGCAGCACTTCGTAACGGTGCAGGGTACCCAGCAGGTTGGCGACGTAGAGGTCCAGGGTCTGGCGATTCTGCCCGGCCAGTTCGCTGCGGTAATAGCGCTCGGCCAAGTGCTGCAACGGCCACAGCAGCGGCGCCAGGCACAGGGCGAGCAAGGCCAGGCTGCGCCAGCGGGGTCTGCGGGGGAGGGTCGGAGTCATGAGCTTCGGGCGCCTGTGGGGACAGGCGCATTATGCCTAGGCAAAGACGTCGGCGTCCTTGAAGAGTGGCGCGTCTTGATCTTTGGCCGACAGGATTGGCGTGCCGTCCAGTTGCCAGTCGATACCCAGGTCCGGGTCATCCCAGCGAACGCTGCGCTCACCGCGAGGGTTGTAATAGTCAGTGGTCTTGTAGAGCACTTCGGCTGCATCGCTCAACACCACGAAGCCGTGGGCAAAACCCTCGGGGATCCACATCTGGCGGTGGTTGTCGGCACTCAGGCGCATGGCGACCCATTGGCCGAAATGCGCTGAGCTGCGGCGGATGTCCACGGCCACGTCCAATATTTCGCCATGGGTCACGCGAACCAGTTTGCCCTGGGGCGATTGCAGTTGGTAATGCAGACCGCGCAGCACGCCTTTTTGCGAGCGCGAATGGTTGTCCTGCACGAATGCCGCCGGCACATCGGTCGCTTGCTCGAAGCTTCTGGCATTGAAGCTTTCGTAAAAGAAACCACGCTCGTCCTTCATTACCCGAGGTTCGATGATCAGAACGCCGGGTAGCGCGGTGGTAATCACATTCATGGTTTTCTCCGACAGTAGGCGTTGCTGGCCGCCATTCTTGCGCAAAGCGTCGTCGGGCGCGAGCCACCGCTGAGCGTGCAGCACGGGGTGGGGGTTGCGTATCGACTCGAGCGGTGGCGATATAGGCGCCTAATAAAATTCCAGAGGTCGTTCCATGCCGCTCGCCACGTTGATTCATCGCGCCAGTTTGCCCAGCCCGCAAGTGTCTGCGGAACAAGCGCTAGAGCTGTTGCAGGAACATTACGGGCTTGGCGGCAGGTTGCAGGCCCTGGGCAGTCAACAGGACCTGAACTACCGCGTCGACAGCGATCAGGGCCGTTTCGTCCTGAAAATCTGCAGGGGCGACTATTCGGCGGTGGAGTTGCAGGCTCAACACGCCGGGCTCAAGCATTTGGCGCAGCACCCCGATGTGCACGTGCCGCGGGTGATTCCGGCCAAGAACGGCGAGGACCTGTTGTCGCTGGACGTGGCTGGCCAGGCGGTGCATGTGCGCCTGCTCGATTACATCGAAGGCCAGTCCCTGACCCATCTCGATCATTTCAACCGCACCGTGGTGGCCGGCTTCGGTCGCCTGTGCGGCGAAATGGACCTGGCGCTGGCGGACTTCGACCATCCGGGGCTGGTGCGTACGCTGCAATGGGACGCGCGCCACGCCCAGGCACTGATCGCGCATTTGCTGCCAGTGATCCAGGACGACGCCCAGCGCACCTTGATCGCCGAAGCGGCGGAGCGGGCCGAGCGGCACTTGCAGCCCTTGGTGGACAAGTTGCCGGTGCAGGCCATCCACATGGACATCACCGATGACAACGTGGTGTGGCAACGCGATGCCGAGCGTCACTGGCAGTTGCAGGGGGTGATCGATTTCGGCGATCTGGTGCGCACCTGGCGCATCACCGACCTGTCGGTGACCTGCGCGGCCTTGCTGCATCACGCCGATGGCGATCCGTTCTGCATTTTGCCGGCAGTGCAGGCCTATCACGCGGTCAATCCATTGACCCATGAGGAACTGCTGGCGCTGTGGCCGTTGATCGTCGCGCGCGCGGCGGTGCTGGTGCTCAGTGGCGAGCAGCAGGTGAGCATCGATCCGGGCAATACCTACAGCCGCGATAACCTGACTCACGAGTGGGAAATCTTCAGCGTCGCGACCTCGGTGCCCCTGGCGCTGATGGAAGCGGCGATCCTGACCTGCGTCGGGCAACACCTGCCGCCGATTGTCAGCGAAGGTTTCGCGCCGCTGCTGCCGAGCCTGGTGGGGCGTGAATTTGCCTTGCTCGATCTGGGTGTGCTCAGCGCGCACTTCGAGGCGGGCAATTGGGAAGAGGAAGGCATCGACCAACGCCTGCTCGACAGCGCCGAGAGCTTCCACGGGCTGGTCGCCAGTCGTTACGGGCAATACCGTTTGTCCCGCACCCGGCCGGACAGCGCCGTCGAGCCGGACACCTGCCCGCTGCACGTGGAGTTGCGCGTGCCCCATGGCACGGCGGTGGAGGCGCCGTTTGCCGGGGTGGTGCATCAGCCGTTGCCGGGCGTGTTGCAACTGGATGGCCCGCAATTGAGCGTGCGTCTGTGGGGCGTGACGCCATCGCTGCATGCCGGCGCCGCGCTGGTCAAAGGCCAGGTGTTGGGCGCGGTCAGCGGGCCGTTGCTGGTACAACTGTGTCGGGGTAACTCGTTCACCGCGCCGCTGTTTTGCACACCGAGCCGTGCGCCGGCCTGGCAGGCGCTGTGCCCGTCACCGGCGGCGCTGCTGGGGCTGGCCTGCGATGCTGAAGAAGAACTGGATGCGCAGGCCTTGCTGGCCCGCCGTGACGCCAGTTTTGCCCGCACGCAAAAACACTATTACGTCGATCCACCGCGCATCGAGCGTGGCTGGCGCAACCACCTGATCGACATGCAGGGCCGTTCCTACCTCGACATGCTCAACAACGTTGCGGTGCTCGGCCACGGCCATCCACGCATGGCCGCGGTGGCCAGCCGGCAATGGTCGCTGCTCAACACCAACTCGCGGTTCAACTATGCCGCGGTGGCCCAATTCTCCGAGCGTCTGTTGAAGCTGGCGCCGGATTCCATGGACCGCGTGTTCCTGGTCAACAGCGGCAGCGAGGCCAATGACCTGGCGATCCGTCTGGCCTGGGCCTACAGCGGCGGGCGCGACATCGTCAGTGTGCTGGAGGCCTACCACGGCTGGACCGTGGGCGCCGATGCGGTGTCGACGTCGATCGCCGACAACCCCAAAGCCTTGAGCAGCCGCCCGGACTGGGTGCATCCGGTCACGGCGCCGAATACCTATCGCGGTGAATTCCGTGGCCCGGACAGCGCGCCGGACTATGTGCGCAGCGTCGAACACAACCTGGCGAAAATCGCCGAGCAAAAACGCCAATTGGCCGGTTTCATCTGCGAGCCGGTGTACGGCAATGCCGGCGGCATTTCGCTGCCACCGGGTTACCTGCAACAGGTCTACGCCATGGTCCGCGCCCAGGGCGGCGTGTGCATCGCCGACGAAGTGCAGGTGGGCTACGGGCGCATGGGCCATTTCTTCTGGGGCTTCGAAGAGCAGGGCGTGGTGCCGGACATCATCACCATGGCCAAGGGCATGGGCAACGGCCAGCCACTGGGCGCGGTGATCACCCGCCGGGAAATCGCCGAGGCGCTGGAGGCCGAGGGTTATTTCTTCTCGTCCGCTGGCGGCAGCCCGGTCAGCTGCGAGATCGGCATGGCGGTGCTGGATGTGATGGAGGAAGAAAAGCTCTGGGAGAACGCTCAGGTGGTGGGCGGCTACTTCAAAGAGCGGCTGGAAGCGTTGATCGATATTCATCCGCTGGTAGGCGCGGTGCATGGCTCCGGGTTCTATCTGGGCGTGGAGCTGGTCCGCAACCGCGACACCTTGGAGCCGGCGACCGAAGAAACCACGGCGCTGTGCGATCGCCTGCGCGACCTGGGCATCTTCATGCAACCGACGGGTGACTACCTGAACGTGCTCAAGATCAAACCGCCGATGGTGACCTCGCGGCGCAGCGTGGATTTCTTTGTGGACATGCTCTCGAAGGTGCTCGCCGAAGATCTGTAAACGCATGCCACTGTGGGAGCGGGCTCGCTCGCGAAAGGGTTGTGTCAGCTACGTGGTCGTTGGCTGAAAAATCGCCTTCGCGAGCAAGCCCGCTCCCACAGGGGACTAGCGTTATTATTCGATTGTTATCGGGTTTAAGTGCGTAAATTAAGACGAAATGCATTTTCAAAGCTTTTAAAGCCGATTTTTATCGGATATAAAGTCGCCAATGCCAGGGTGTGGATAAGCCATGCCCGATCGTCACGCACTTGCCCGGAGATGCTCCATGAGCCGTACCGTTACCGTTGCCGCCACTCAGATGGCCTGTTCCTGGGACCTGGAAGGCAATATCGAAGTTGCCGAAAGACTGGTCCGTGAAGCCGCCGCCAAAGGCGCGCAGATCATCCTCATCCAGGAGCTGTTCGAGGCGCCGTACTTCTGCCAGAAGCCGAACCCGGATTACCTGCAACTGGCCACGACGGTTGAAGACAACGTCGCCATCAAGCATTTCCAGAAAGTCGCCAAAGAACTGCAGGTGGTGCTGCCGATCAGCTTCTACGAGTTGGCCGGGCGTGCGCGTTTCAACAGCATTGCGATCATCGATGCCGACGGCAGCAACCTCGGGATTTATCGGAAAAGCCACATCCCAGACGGCCCGGGCTATCACGAGAAGTACTACTTCAACCCGGGCGATACCGGCTTCAAGGTGTGGAACACCCGTTACGCGAAAATCGGCGTGGGCATCTGCTGGGACCAGTGGTTTCCGGAGGCGGCGCGCAGCATGGCGCTGCTGGGCGCAGAGATTCTGTTCTACCCGACCGCGATCGGCAGCGAACCCCACGACAAGACCATTTCGTCCCGCGATCACTGGCAACGCGTGCAACAGGGCCACGCCGGCGCTAACCTGATGCCGCTGATCGCCAGTAACCGCATCGGCAACGAAGAACAAGACGGCTATGACATTACCTTTTATGGTTCGTCGTTCATCGCCAACCAGTTCGGCGAGAAGGTGCAGGAACTCAATGAAACCGAAGAAGGCGTTCTGGTTCACACCTTCGACCTCGACCAACTGGAACACATCCGTAGCGCGTGGGGCTCGTTCCGTGACCGTCGTCCGAACCTGTACGGCGCGCTGAAAACCCTCGACGGAACCCTGGAGTCCTGATCGACATGACCACTTTGAATAGCACCCCTCGCGCCGACGGCTTCTACATGCCGGCCGAGTGGGCACCCCAGACCCAGACCTGGATGGTATGGCCCGAGCGTCCGGACAACTGGCGCCTGGGCGGCAAACCGGCGCAAGCGGCGCACGTGGCGTTGGCCAAGGCCATCGCCCGTTTCGAACCGGTGACCGTGGCGGTTTCCGCCGGCCAGTATGAAAACGCCCGGGCCCGCCTGGACGTGCCGAATATCCGCGTCGTGGAAATGTCCAGCGACGACGCCTGGGTGCGCGACACCGGCCCGACGTTCGTCATCAATAACAGCGGCGAAGTCCGTGGCGTGAACTGGGACTTCAACGCTTGGGGTGGATTTGACGGTGGCCTGTACTCGCCGTGGAACCGCGACTCGCAAGTGGGCGGCAAGATCCTCGAGATCGAGCGCAGCCCGCGTTACCGCACCGAAGGCTTCGTGCTTGAAGGCGGTTCGATTCACGTCGATGGCGAAGGGACGCTGATCACCACCGAAGAATGCCTGCTCAACCGCAATCGCAATCCGCACCTCAATCGTGCAGAAATCGAAGCGGTGCTCAAGGACAATCTGGCGGTGGACAAGATCATCTGGCTGCCGGATGGCTTGTTCAACGACGAAACCGACGGCCATGTGGATAACTTCTGCTGCTACGTGCGCCCCGGCGAAGTGCTGCTGGCGTGGACCGACGACCCGCAGGACCCGAACTACCCGCGCTGCCAGGCGGCGATGAACGTACTGCAAAGCAGCACCGACGCCAAGGGACGCCCGTTTACGGTGCACAAGATGCCGATTCCGGGGCCGCTGTACGCGACCGAAGAAGAATGCGCCGGTGTCGACCCGGTCGACGGCACCCAAGAGCGTAATCCATCGGTGCGCCTGGCCGGTTCCTACGTGAACTTCCTGATCGTCAATGGCGGCATCATTGCGCCAAGTTTCGACGACCCGTTGGACGGTCCCGCCAAGGAAATTCTGCAGGCTTTGTTCCCGCAACACGAAGTGGTGATGGTGCCCGGTCGTGAACTGTTACTGGGTGGCGGTAACATCCACTGCCTTACCCAACAACAGCCAGCGCCGCACAAGGAATGAGTGAGCTCGTAACAGCTTGAGTTGATTGTGGAAAAAATCAGGCAAACGTTTTCGCCCCTTGCCGTACGCAGAGCCCGCAGCCCTGAAGGACTGCGGGCTTTTTTGTGTCTGCGCGCCGACAATCCGGGCACCTTGGCATAGCTCTTGTATCGCTCATGGTGCAAAACAGGGAGGGGGAGAACTTAGTCGTTCTGTCATAAACCTTGGATAAGTTAGGCCGCTCACAAACCAGGAGAGAGCGCTGAAATGAACGCCGAAGTAAATGTGGTCAGCGAGCGGACGTTGCATCCCCTGGCAGTAAAAGGCGAATCGCTCCAGATCCTGGCGCACTGGTTGAAGTCCAATGGAACGCGTCCGATCAGTGAGCCTGATCCGCGCCGGACGATAATCGAGCGCTACCCCGCTGGTTTATTCAGCGAAGCGGAACTGGATGCGTTGCGGGATGTAATGGAAGGATAAGAAGAAAACAACGGATTGATCAAAGAGAACGCTGCCGGGATGGCAGCGTTTTTTTTGCTGGTAGAAACCGCTCGTTTTGAGTTTTTCTGCCGCGTAAAGAGATTTCTTAGAAGATTTTCGCCTAATTACTGCGCAATCATGAAATTGACACACTGTTGAGGGCGCGGCTACGATTCGGCCAACGCCTGTGGCAGACCGCCATGACCCAAAATAATAAAAAGGCCCGCCTCGAATTTTCGTGGGCGGGCCTTTTGCTTTGCGGAATGAAAAAAGAGCGCGATAGTGCCATTTCAGTCGTTCGACACAGCGCGTTTCAACCCGTAATAAGGAAAACAAAATGTTGAACAAGCGAATCAGCCTGATCGCTCTGGGGATGTTGAGCGCTTCACAGGCCATGGCTAACGACCAGGCCGAATCCAAGGGATTTGTCGAAGACAGCAGCCTCAAAGTGCTGCTGCGCAACGCCTACATGAACCGTGACTACAAAAACGGCAACGACGATAAGTCCGAGTGGGGCCAAGCGGCCATCGGCACGTTCTCGTCCGGCTTCACCCAGGGCACCGTCGGTGTCGGTGTGGATGCCTTCGGTCTGTACGCGCTGAACCTGGAGCGCAGCGAAGATCGCAGCGGCGCGCAGGGTATCGATTTCTTCAAAAAAGGTGACAGCGGCCAGCCGGCTGACGACCTGTCCAAGGCGGGCGCAGCGGTGAAATTCCGTCTGTCCAGCACCACGCTGACCTACGGTGACCAGATGCCGGCCCTGCCGGTGTTGAGCTACGACAACGTGCGTCTGCTGCCGGAAAGCTACACCGGCACCCTGATCAACTCCAAAGAGATCAAGGGCCTGGAACTGAACGCCGGTCGCTTCACCGCCGAATCGCGCAAAAGCGCCGAAGGTCGTGACAGCGGTGGCCTGAAGTCGATCAACGTGTTGGGCGGCAGCTACCAGTTCACCGAGCAATTCAAGGCGGCCTTGTACGCGTCCGACGTCGAAGACGTGTTGAAGAAGCAGTACGTGAACGCCAACTACGTGATCCCGCTGTCCAAGGATCAGTCCGTGACCCTGGACTTCAACGGCTACCGCACCAAGCTGGATGATTCCTACGTTCGCGACAACAACCTGACCGGCGACGACAACAAAATCTGGAGCCTGGCGGCCACCTACGCCACCGGCCCGCACTCGTTCATCCTCGGCTATCAGCGCAGCACCGGCGACAGCAACCTGGGCTACCCGTACGGCGGCTACCAGAAGGGTCAAGGTCGCGTCGGTGACGGTGGCAACACCATCTACCTGTCCAACTCCTACTGGTCCGACTTCAACGCCGAAGACGAACGCAGCTGGCAACTGGGCTACGGCCTGGACTTCGGCACCTTCGGCGTTCCAGGCCTGAGCTACAACTTCGCGTACGTGCGCGGTGACAACATCACCACCTCCACCAGCGAAGGCGGCACCGAGCGCGAGATCTTCAACCAGTTCAAATACGTCGTGCAAAGCGGTCCGGCCAAAGACCTCAGCGTGAAACTGCGCAGCTCAATCCTGCGCGTGTCGCAGAAGTCGAGCGAGTACAACGTCAGCGGTAACGAAGTGCGTGTGTTCGTGGACTACCCGATCAACATCTTCTGATGATGGGTTGTGGTGTAGAGGCCTGATTCGAGGCCTTGGAACGAAGAAGCCCCGATTGATTCGGGGCTTTTTTGTGCGTGCTCGATGGGTCATGTCGTCGAAAGGCGATTTCGGGAACATATTCTGAAGACGTGTCGTCAGCGGCGACATGTTCCGCGCTTCACAAATGTCCCTGGTTATTACACAGCGTAACTAATGATGTTCCCATCCCCACCTTTATCCCCTCCCGCCAACTCCCTACATTGAGCTCCAACGCCTCTCCCATCATCCCGACGGGAAGGTCACTGGAGATTCCTCAATGCCTTTCGTAAGTGTTCGCATCACCCGCGACGGGGTTACCACTGAGCAGAAAGCTCAGGTGATCGCCGAAATCACTGAAACACTGGAACGCGTTCTCAACAAGCGTCCGGACCTGACCCACATCGTGATCGAAGAAGTCGACACCGATAACTGGGGTTACGCCGGGATCACCACCACTCAGTACCGCAAGCAACTGGCGGAAGAGGGGCAGTCATGACCGCCTCGGTGACCATCGATTTCATCTCCGATGTGGTGTGCCCATGGTGCGCCCTGGGGGCGACGGCGCTGGAGCAGGCAATCGAGAACGTGGCGGGTGAGGTGTCGGTCGAGCTGACCTACAAGCCCTTCGAACTGAACCCGAACATGCCACCCGAAGGCGAGAAAGCCGTTGAGCACTTGATGCGCAAATACGGACGCACCGCCCAGGACGTCGCCAACGGCAAAGCGATGCAAATCGAACGCGGCAATGCCATCGGCTTCAAGTTCGATCTGGAAAAACGCACTCACTTTTACAACACCTTCGACGCTCACCGTTTGTTGCTTTGGGCATTGGGGGAAGGGCGTCAAGTGGCGCTGAAGAAAATCCTGCTTCGCGCTTACTTCAGCGAAGGCCAGAACCCGAGTGATCGGCAGACGCTGGTGCGGTTGGCAGGTGAAGCAGGTTTGGATGAGGAGCGGGCGCACAAGGTGCTGGCGTCGGGCGAGTTTGCCGACGAGGTGCGTGAACTTGAGGAGTTTTACCGGCAGCACGGCATCAATTCGGTCCCGGCCATGGTGTTGAACGGCCGTCACCTGGTGTCCGGTTCGCAGTCGGTCGAGTACTACGAACAAGTGTTGAGACAAATGGCCGCGGCCCCCGCCGAAGCCTGATCCACCCAATTTCACATCCCATTTTTGATAGAGGTCTACATCATGAGCAATTCGAAAAAAGTCATCGTAATCACTGGCGCATCCCAAGGTCTGGGCGACGGCATGGTCAAGGCCTTCCGTGAACAGGGTTACCAGATCGTCGCCACTTCGCGTTCGATCAAGCCTTCCACCGATCCGGACATCCTGACCGTTGCCGGCGACATCGGCGAACCGGAAACTGCCCAGCGCGTGATCCGTGAAGCCATCGCCCGTTTCGGCCGCATCGACACCCTGGTCAACAACGCCGGTATCTTCATCGCCAAACCGTTCACCCAGTACACCGCTGAAGACTACGCCAACGTGCTGTCCGTGAACCTGAACGGCTTCTTCTACATCACTCAACTGGCCATCGCCGAGATGGAAAAAAATGGCAGCGGCCACGTGGTCAACATCACCACCAGCCTGGTCGACCACGCCATCGACGGCGTGCCATCGGTACTGGCTTCGCTGACCAAAGGTGGCCTGAACGCGGCCACCAAATCCCTGGCTATCGAATACGCCAAGCGTGGTATTCGAGTGAACGCAGTGTCCCCTGGCATCATCAAGACCCCGATGCACGGCGAAGAAACTCATGCGGCGCTGGGTGCCCTGCATCCGGTCGGCCACATGGGTGAGATTGACGACATTGCTAACGCGGTTGTGTACCTCGATGGTGCGAAGTTTGTGACGGGTGAGATCCTGCACGTTGACGGTGGGCAGAGCGCGGGTCACTAAGACCTGAGGTTACGAGCCCTGGAAACGACAAAGCCCTCGTAGTGATACGGGGGCTTTGTTGTTTTCGGTTGAGAAGTTATGGACAGTATTTTCGGATGTGTCTGACATACGTGGTGGCGAACTCCTGATGATCATTGACGCTTTCCCACGGGAAGGTCACTGAAGGATTTCGAATGGAGTACCTGGAGCTACGTCGCGATCAGATTTACGACGCCGCATCGACATATCTGCCCGCGCTGGTTACTCGCTGATGGGGTGCCATGCCGATAAGGTGTCTTTCGACGTTGATCGTGTGTTTTGCATTTCATTGCGTGAGCGCAAGGACCGGCGTGCACTGTTTGAGCCAACCGTCACAGCCCGCATAGCCAACCCGATCGAGTTCTATATCGCAGAGCGTTGCAGCGATCCTGTTCGGGGCTGCTACGAGTCGCATCAAGCGCTCGCCAAAAGAGCCTTGGTTCACCATTGGCAGAGAATTCTGATCTTCGAGGATGATGCCAAGCCCTACAAGTTGTGTACCAGGCAGATTCGATGGGTGAACCGATTTATCCGGGCAAAGCATTTTCAAACGCTGCATTTGGGCTACAGCATGGGCCGCATCTGGTTGACCTGGTTTCCTTTCATTGCGCGGGGACGAGTTGTCGCGCGCTTCACGCCTACATTCTTTCACGTGAAGGTTGTCGGCTATTGGCGCAGACACCTTACGACGGAACGCCGGTCGATGTTTTCTTTAAACGTCAGTTGAAGCAGCACTGTGTCTTTCCCATGCTTTTTCGACAGCATGGGGCCGCGGTCACGGGCAGCGATATCGAGTCAGTGGGGTTGAATGAGGACGAGTGGTGGGAGCGTAACTGGCGCAAGCACCGGCGATCGGCGTGGAAGAGTATCTGGAGAACAATACTGCGGCTCAGGTTCTGAAGCTGGTTACGTAGAAACGACAAAGCCTTCGTGTTGATACGAGGGCTTTGTTTTGTATGGTGTGGCACAAGGAGTCGAACCCGGGACCTAGATTACAAGTTCGCCTCAGCCTTCGGCTTTTTAATGCCTTTCGTTGAACGAAAAATCCACCCTCAGGCAGTGGCCCAGTACTTGCCCGCCATCCACCCTGATTTCAGCACACCCTGAAGTTGCACAAAAAAATGATGCAAGGCCCGTCGGCGGGAGGGGGAAAAGTGCGTTCCTTGCCTCGCTTTCTACGGTGCGTATTTTTTCCGCTCCCGCTCTGGTAAGTGCCATTGCTGGATGAGATAAAAAGTTAGGCCTGCCCGCAGCTCTATCCAAAATGCAGGAATTTTCAGAAACACCTGACATACCGCTGACCCGCTTCCTGATGAAATAACGCTCAAGGATCTTCATTGCGCATCGAGCACCAGGAGGGAGTCAACGTGAGTTATCTGAAGAATCTGTACTGGAAGCGTTGGATTCGAAGGTGTAATTGCAAGCTCGCCGGCGGGTTGAACTCCCTGAGCAAAGATACAGAGCTGATCCTCGAGGACGGCGTTGCCTTGGGCAGGATTGAAATCGGCTCACCACGTCTCGATATCGGCGCCCATACCTACATCCGCAGCGGTGGTCATCTATCACTGGTGTCGTCGATTGGCCGATTTTGTTCGATTGGCTCCGAGGTGATCATCGGTCAGGAAAAATACACGCATCCAACTGATTGGTTGAGTTCTCATCCCTTTCAGTACACCGCGTCGCGGCTCGCTTACAGTGCCAAAACGGAAATGGCGGAGGTTGGCCATGACGTGTGGATCGGTCACGGCGCCATGATTCTGGAAGGGGTTAAAGTTGGAACGGGCGCTGTAATTGCCACACGCGCAGTGGTGGTTGAAGATGTACCGCCCTATGCCATTGTCGCTGGCGTCCCGGCAAAGGTTGTTCGTTTCAGGCACTCTCCAGACCTGATAGAGCGCATCCTGGCAAGTGAGTGGTGGGATATGGAGGTTGCAGCACTGAAGAGACTATCGCTCGATGAGCCATCATTGTGTCTTGATCAGTTGAAGCAAGTTTCGTCGTCGAATACTGCTCGATACCGAAAAATCAGTGTGACCAGGCAAGGTTGTCAGTTGACGTGTTGAAGAGAAAGTCGACAGATTTCTGTGGACGCTCTTGTGAACCCTCTGCATGAGTCAGTGTAACCAGCAAGCCGCCGAATCCTACGGAGTTATCAATCATAAAAAAGCGCTACCCAATGTCTTGGGAGGCCCTATTTGAGAGTGAGAATGGCAAGGTGACAACCCGCTCGGAAAGATGCGAGCACTGAAGTTTGATGAAACCGAGATGGCTTACTTAAGTGTCGAACAGATTTCGCCATTGCTTGCTGACCTCGATTCGAATTCAAAGGCTGCGGGTCTCAAACCGAACCAGGTGCGCGATAAGCGCATTCATTTTACTCGAACGAAGTCTTCTAAAAATCGAGCTGTACCGATCTCCGATAGCTTCGCCAAGTTGCTCAAAGGAAAGCTGCCATTCCCGGCGAGTTATAAAAAATTTGAGAAATCGGTTGATGCGATCGGATTGGAGCTGCCTGCGGGGCAACTGACTCACGTTCTGCGTCATACGTTCGCGAGTCATTACATGATGAATGGGGGCGACATCCTCACTCTACAGCGGGTGCTGGGTCATGCTTCACTGACGATGACAATGAAGTATGCGCATTTCAGTCCAGGACATTTGGCTGAAGTGGTTACGCTCAATCCACTTTCGTTCGATAACGCTGCCAAGGAGAAAATGAATGGCCGGTGAAATTGATTGGACGCCCGTAGTGCATTCACTTGCGGCGACGAACTGGACAGCGGTGTTTGTCGCAGTGGTATCAGGTATAGCGGCGGTGGTGGGCCCATTTTGGCTGTGGAAGAAGCAAGCAAAAAAGGAGAGTGCCAGCGTCAGGGCGTCGCTGGTTGCAGAGGTCGCGGCGCTTATTGAGATCGTGGATCTCCGTGGATTTCTTGCAGGTTTGAGAGAAGGCGAAGCTACTTTGATGGCGCGGCAACGAACTTCGATTCGATCTTTTCAGGGGAATGAAGGAAAGGAGTTTTTTCAAGTACCTATTGATAGCCATTACAACAGGGTCTACCAGGGAAATGTTTCGCGATTGGGGGTGCTTACAGAAGAGGATGCAAAGCAAATTGTGCGCTTTTATCAAATAACTGACGGCGTGAGGCTAGATGTGATCCCTGGTGGTGTGCTTGCCGAGGGAACCACCAATCCTGAAGCATTCAAGGAAGCCGCCGATCTGCTCGAGACGGCCATTGAGATAGGCCGAGCATTGACTACGCAAAAACCGAAGCCCTCGCGTAATTGGTTGTTCCTGAAGATCAAAAAATGAGGTGTGGACACTTTGTGCACGTTTCGGCTTTAGGAAACGACCGCATTTCGTAGCGCGGAAACGACAAAGCCCCGCATTGCGGGGCTTTGAATATGGTGCCGGCACCAGGAATCGAACCCGGGACCTACTGATTACAAGTCAGTTGCTCTACCATCTGAGCTATACCGGCGTGTCAGGGCGACGATTATAGCGATTGGGCAGGTTCTGTAAACCCCTGAATTCTGACTATTTTTGCGTGGGGCTTAAGCGTGGAGCAGTGAGGCTCAGAGGCCGCCGTTTTGGACGTGATTCCATGCTCCAGTCACCCAATATTTTTGCGGTTATGCCCTTTTCGTCGAACGCTTATGCACAACCGGATTTGGGTTGCACGGGTTATATGAAGGATTTGTGGATCTGTTCACACACGTACGCAAACCACTGTTTTTTGGGTTTTTATTGAGGTGTACGAAAACTGAACAGTTTCGTTTCACCCCTGAAACAGCCGTAAATATTGGATCCACCCTATTTTCATCAACAGAGTTATCCACAGGCTGCAGTGCATTAATCGCGTTCGGCCAGGATCAGAAAATTGCGCGGTGTCAGACGGGTTTCGCAGAAGGTGCCGAGGCGGACGGTGTAGCCCTGTTCTCGCAGGAAAAGCGCTCGGTCGAGTACCAGCCAAAGCTCCAATGGGCGTCGGAAAAGTCCGCGCAATAGTTCCAGGTTGCGTACGTGCGCCAGTCGCCTCCAACCGGCTTCTTCCAAGGCTGACCAATCTTGAGTGCCAATTGTGGATAACTCTTTGAGCTGGGCCAAATGATGGCAGTATTCCGAGAAGGATTTGTCCAGCCAGGCGCTGGGCAGGGAAGGGGTTGGCAAGTACTGGTCGACGCCTCTCTGTTGCCGCTGAAGCAGGTCGAAAGCGAGGCGACGAGCCATGGAAGTGTCGCGCTGACGTCGGACTCGAGCACCGGCGGTCACGGTTTCACTCATCGGTAGTGCCAGATCGTCGAGTGACAGCTGTAGGTCAGAGCTTTTGGCGGCTGAGGAAAGCGGCGCGTATTGGGTCAGACTTATCCGGTTGAAGCAGCAGGGGGCGATGGCGAGTTGTTTGCATCCTGCGGTACTGGCGAGCTGAATCAAGCGAACGTGAAGATCGCCGCAGGCGTGGAGTGCGACGGGTGTATGTTCGGCGTTCAACCATGAGGCCGCATTGACTGCGAGCACGTCCTGTTCAATGTGCAGCGCATGCAATTGATGGCGCTGGCTGAGAGCCTGACCGCTCGCCACCAGCGCCGGGTCGTACTCCAGGCAGGTCAGTTGTTGGCCATCCCGCAGCAGCCGTCGCCCCAGGTGCCCCTTGCCCGAACACCAGTCCAGCCAATGTTTCGGCGGATCGGCAAACTGCAAGCGACCGGCGAAGGCTTCGATCTGTTGCCACTTGCGCCCTGGCACATCGACATTCAGTCGGTGTCCCGCCGCCTGAAGCGCATGGGCGGGCAATTCATCCACAGCACTCAACGTCAGGGACATCGCCGCCAGGGTCGCAAAAGGCTCCGGCGCATCCATCAGGGCGGGTTGGTTGTGAGCGTTTTCCGCCTCTTCCAAAGACCGCCCGCGTAGCCAATTGGCTAACTCAGGGTAGGAAGTTTCCCAAGGCAGCTGCAGATGAGTGAACGGCCGTGGTTTCCACAACGCCTGATGCGTTGTCAGAAAAGCATCCAGCGCGGTGAAGCGGGCGAGCAGGTCCTCGCCCGTCAGCGCCGAGCGATCAACGTCCTTGGCAGGCATCGACGCGCAACCAGCGCTCCAGCAGCTTGAAGCCGCGCACCAGTATGTAAGCCATCAGCAGGTAGAACATGCCGGCGGCGAAGAAGATCTCTACCGGCAGGTACGTCCGGGCAATGATGGTGCGGGCCATGCCGGTCAGTTCCAACAGGGTCACGGTGCTGGCCAGGGCGCTGGCCTTGAGCATCAGGATCACTTCGTTGCTGTAGGCCGGCAGGCCGATGCGCGCGGCACGGGGCAGGATGATGTAGAACAGCGCCTTGGGTTTGGACATGCCCAGCGCCCGCGCCGCTTCGATTTCACCCGGTGGAATCGCCTGAATGGCGCCGCGCAGAATCTCTGCGATATAGGCCGCGGTGTGCAGCGTCATGGTGGCGGTTGCGCACCAGAACGGATCGCGCAGGTACGGCCACATCGAGCTGTTACGGATGACATCGAACTGCGCCAGGCCGTAGTAGACGAGGAACAGTTGAACCAGCAACGGCGTGCCACGGAAAAAGAAGATGTAGCCGTAGGGAAATGCCCGCACCCACCACAGGCGCGAGGAGCGGGCGATGCCCAGTGGGATCGCCAGCAACAGGCCGGCGATCACGGCGATGGCCACCAGTTCCAGGGTCAGGGTTGCGCCCTGAGCCAGTTTCGGCAACCACTTGATGATGACGTCCCAGTTCATTGGGTGCTCCTCGCGAAGCCGCGAGCGGCGCGTTTTTCCAGGATGTGCATGCCGGTCATCGCCAGGATCGTCAGGCCCAGGTACATGAACGCAGCGACCATATAGAAGGTGAACGGTTGCTTGGACACGGTCACGCCAATCTGGGCATGACGCATGATTTCTTCCAGGCCGATCACCGAGACCAGCGCAGTGTCCTTCATCAGGATCATGAACAGGTTGCCCAGGCCGGGTAGGGCGATGCGCCACATCTGCGGCATGATCAACCGGGTGAAGATGCGCCATTTCGACAGGCCCAGGGCCACGCCGGCCTCACGATGGCCTTTGGGAATGGCGAGGATCGCACCGCGAAACACTTCCGTGGCGTAGGCGCCGAAGCACAGGCCCTGCGCGATGACGCCGGCAGCGAAGGCATTGAGTTCAAGGTCGGGGTTGCCGAAAAATTCGCCCAGGGCACGCATCAGGTTGACCGTGCCGAAGTAGATCAGCAGCACCCAGAGCAATTCCGGAACACCACGAACCAACGTCGAGTAAGTACCGCCAAGCCACTGCAGCGGCTTGTACGCAGAAGTCTTGGCCAAGGCGCCGAGCAGGCCGAGCACCAGCCCGAGACACAGGGCCGAGAGTGCCAGTTTTACAGTCATCAGCGCGCCAGCGGCGAGCGCCGGGCCGAATCCGTAGAGGTCGATAATCATGGATGTCTTTTTCTGTCGCGGCAGGCAATGCCGAGAGCCGGCGCCATCAGGCGCCGGCCAGGCAGGTCAGTATCAATAGATGCTGAACGGGAAGTACTTGTCGTTGATCTTCTTGTAGGTGCCGTCAGCCACGATTTCTTTCAGGGCCGCGTTCAGCTTGTCGCGGATCGGATCGTTCTTGCGCACGGCAATACCGATCTTGTCGCTTTCTTCCACCGGGTCGCCTTTGAATTCGTAGGAACGGCCGGCGTCGCTTTTGAGCCATTCGTAGTTGACGTACTTGTCGGCCAGGATGCCGTCCAGGCGACCGGAAGTCAGGTCGAGGTAGGCGTTTTCCTGGGTGTCGTAGAGTTTGATGTCAACACCCGTCGTGTTGTCTTCCAGCCAGGTGCCGGCGAGGGTCGCACGCTGCGCGCCGATCACTTTGCCCTGCAGGGAGTCCTTGTCGGTCTTGAAGTCGACGTTTTTAGGGGCGATGAATTGCAGCTTGTTGGAGTAGTACGGGTCGGTGAAGTCCACCGCTTGCTTGCGCTCGTCGGTGATCGACATCGAGGAGATCAGGAAGTCGAACTTCTTGGCGTTCAGGGCCGGAATGATGCCGTCCCAGTCGGAGGTGACCACGGTGCACTCGACTTTCATCTTGGCGCACAGGGCGTCGCCGATTTCCTTGTCGAAGCCGACAACGTTGCCGCTGGCATCTTTGTTGTTGAACGGCGGGTAGGCCGCTTCGATGCCCATCTTCAGGGTCTCGGCCATGGCACCGGCGCTGAACGACAGGGTGACGGCCGCAGCCAGGAAGATTTTCTTGAAGTTCTGCATGCGGGTAGCTCCGTTAGCGGTTGCTGGACATGAATTGTTTGCAGCGCGCCGAAAGCGGGTTTTCAAACACCTGCTGTGGCGATCCTTGCTCTTCGACCAGGCCTTGGTGGAGGAACACCACTTCGCTGGAAACCTGACGGGCAAAGCCCATTTCATGGGTGACCAACAGCATGGTGCGGCCTTCTTCGGCCAGGGCGCGGATGACATTAAGTACTTCCTGGACCATTTCCGGGTCAAGGGCGGAAGTCGGCTCGTCGAACAGGATGACCTTGGGTTGCATGGCCAGAGTGCGGGCGATGGCTGCGCGCTGTTGCTGACCGCCGGACAGCTGCGCGGGGTAGGCATGGCGCTTGTCGGCGATGCCGACCTTGGCCAGCAAGGCTTCGGCCACTTCGATGGCTTCGGCCTTGCTCTGGCCGAGCACGCGGCGCGGGGCCTCGATGATGTTGTCGAGCACGCTCATGTGCGGCCAAAGATTAAAGTTTTGAAACACAAAGCCAATCTCGCTGCGCAGGCGATTGATCTGCTTGCCATCGGCAGCGATCAGTTCCCCGTTCTTCGCGGCCTTGAGCTTGAGTTCTTCGCCGGCCACCAGGATCTGTCCCTGATGGGGATTTTCCAGAAGGTTGATGCAGCGCAGGAACGTGGACTTGCCGGAGCCGGAGGAGCCCAGGATCGAGATCACATCGCCGTCGCGGGCGGTCAGCGAGATGCCCTTGAGCACCTCCAGCGAACCGTAGCGTTTGTGCAGGTTGCGGATTTCAAGCGCAGGCGTGGCCTCAGCCATGGGCGTTCCTCATGTGTATTGCGCTCCTGCTGTTGGTTGGCCTTCCTGGCGAGGCGGCCAACCTAGCATAGCGTTTCGATGGCAGCCAACAGCGCTACGGGCGGTAAACGGGTGGCGTGGGGCAGGTTGTCGCATCGGCGCAGCAGACTGTCGCCACATCAACAACCGAACAGCCGTTTGACGCAGGCGTCGGTGGGCTGTCGCGTAAAAAAGGGCGCGATGTTGCCAGCTTTGACAGGGCGTTGGAAGCGTTAACCGGCCAAATGCACTTTTATTGGGCGTTGAGTGTTTTAGCGGTGTGTTTCCGGTGCGCCATTTCGTCCAGGAAGTGGGTCGCAGGGTAACGTTCTGGCAAAGTGCTATTACTTTCAATGACTTGCGATGACTGTCCGGTCAGGTCGAGATCGCCGGATTAGACGGAGTTGAAACATTTTGGCGCAATTATTGCGTGCAGATTCCGGAACGCCCCGTTGGTTTCTTTTTACAGAAGAGAAATCCGGACGGGATGCATGCATTCGCTTTTCCTTACAAAGGTAGTTTCAATGAGCAATATCCAAAGCTCTAACGGCCTCGAACAGGGGCTCAAACCGCGTCACGTGACGATGCTGTCGATCGCCGGAGTCATCGGCGCCGGCCTGTTCGTGGGCTCGGGCCACGCAATTGCTGCTGCAGGCCCGGCTGTGCTGTTGGCCTACGCTGCCGCCGGTATGCTGGTGGTGTTGGTCATGCGCATGCTCGGTGAAATGGCTGTTGCCTCGCCGGACACTGGATCTTTCTCGACTTACGCCGATCGCGCGATCGGTCACTGGGCCGGCTTTACCATCGGCTGGCTGTACTGGTGGTTCTGGGTTCTGGTGATCCCGCTGGAAGCCAACGCCGCTGCCACCATCCTGCATGCCTGGTTCCCGGGTGTGGACATCTGGGCCTTCGCCCTGGTCATCACAATGCTGTTGACCGTCACCAACCTGTTCAGCGTCAAGAACTACGGTGAGTTCGAGTTCTGGTTCGCCCTGATCAAAGTGTTGGCGATCATCGGTTTCATCATTCTCGGCCTGGCGGCGATCTTTGGCTTGCTGCCGAACAGTCAGGTCAGCGGCGTTTCGCACCTGTTCGATACCCAGGGCTTCCTGCCAAACGGCATGGGCGCGGTGTTGGGTGCCATTCTGACCACTATGTTTTCCTTCATGGGTACCGAGATCGTGACCATTGCGGCCGCGGAATCGAAAGACCCGGGCAAGCAAATCTCCAAGGCCACCAATTCGGTGATTTGGCGGATCGGCCTGTTCTATCTTGTATCGATCTTCATCGTCGTGGCCCTGGTGCCATGGAACGACCCGATTCTGGCCAGCGTGGGTTCGTACCAGACCGTGCTTGATCGCATGGGCATTCCGAACGCCAAGATGATCGTCGACATCGTGGTACTGGTTGCTGTGACCAGTTGCCTGAACTCGGCGCTCTACACCTCGTCGCGCATGCTGTTCTCCCTGGGCAAGCGCGGTGATGCCCCTGCCATGTCCACTCGCACCAACAAGAGCGGCACGCCTTACTGGGCTGTGATGCTGTCCACCGGCGCAGCGTTTCTTGCAACCTTCGCCAACTACGTGGCCCCGGCGGCGGTGTTCGAGTTCCTGCTGGCCAGCTCGGGCGCCATCGCGCTGCTGGTGTACCTGGTGATCGCGATCTCGCAACTGCGCATGCGCAAACAGCGCATGGCTCGCGGCGAGAAAATCGTCTTCAGCATGTGGCTGTTCCCAGGCCTGACTTACGCGGTGATCATCTTCATCGTCGCCGCCCTGACCATCATGCTGTTCCAGGACGCCCACCGCGTGGAAATCCTGGCGACCGGTCTGCTGAGCATCCTGGTGGTTGCCGCCGGTGTGCTGGTGGCTCGCCGTCGTCGTCACGAGCGGGGTGTTGCGGCAATCGCGCGCTGAGTGTTCTGACTTGAGCCAAGCGTTGCTGAAATAAAAAACGGCCGCTGTCAGTGATGACAGGCGGCCGTTTTGTTTTCGTGGACCTGGTGTGGTGGCTCAGCGCTACTCGCTTTTTCCGTCCTGCGCTTCCAGCGTCTGCCGATAGCTGTCCAGCGCCTGGCCAAAATCGTCGATGAATTGTGGAGTCATCAGCCATGCCTGTGCCGTTTCGCGGTCCATGCCGTCGGCCCACATGCGGTAGTCGATGAGCATGTCGGCGGCCAGATGGGTGGCGGCCATGTCCTCGTTGTCGGCGTTTTCCATGTCCAGCAATTCTGGATGGTCAATGATGATAAAGGCCAGGTTGGTCAGCAAAACCGAGAGCATCTCGCTGTTACTGATGACTTCGGCATCGCGCATTTTGCTGAACATCGCCAGGGTGTAGTCCGGGATTGGCTCGGCGAGGTGGTCGAGGTCGTCGTCCAGTGCGGCGGGCTTTCTGCCGACCATGCGGATTTGCTTGGCTTTGGCTTTTGCGCGTTTGGCGCGTTTTTGTTGCTTGTTCAGGGAGGCCATGGGAACTCAGTCTGGTTTCTGTTGGTTTTGGGCGGCGATGGCTTCGGAGGCCGCGACGTAGTCAACCTGGAACTCCGGGGATTCGATCCAGGCCAAGGCGGCGGCTTCGTCGACTTCAGCGGACCATTGGCGGTATTCGATCAGCGCGGAAATGATGAAGTCTGTGGCTGTTTCTTCGCCTTCCTGTTCGAGCACCAGCGCGAGCAACGGGTGTTCCAGAAAGGCGGTGCACATGGCCTGTTGGCTGATTTTTTGCGCGTCGATCATTTCCTTGAACAGCTCGGTCAGGTCCACCGATTCGAAATCGATGCGATCGTCGTTCGGGTCCAGCTCGACCGGCGCGGCGGCGCGTTGGGTGCGGTTCTGCTTGGCTTTGGCCTTGGCGCGAGTGGCGCGTTTTTGCTGCTTGTTGGCGGAGGCCATGGGCGTCGTTCCGTAATTCGTTGAAAGGGTAGTGGCTCAGCTGCGGGGCACTGTCTGCCCAGGGGTATCGGGGGCCAGTTCGCCGTTTTGCAGCCAGGTCAATGCAATGGGCCATAGTGTGGCTTGGTATGCGCTGCGAAAAAAGGCGAAATGTCCGACTTCTGTCTGGCCGATGTCTTTTGGGGTGATTCGCAGGTGGGTGTTGGTGCTGCCGGTGAAGTAGCCGAGCAGGCGCTCGATGGCTGCAACGGTGCCGTAGGGATCGTCGCTGATGCTGATGGCCAGTATCTTTGCCGTGACGTCTGCGAAGGGCAGGCGACCGGCTTTTGCCTGTATGGCGCGACCGCTGGGCCGTGTTTCGTAGCGCGGCGTGGGTGTGCTCCAGTCCCGGACGACGCCAGCGGGGGTGTCTTCCAGCCAGCCGAGACGCTTGCCGGGAAAGAAACCGCACAACATTGTCACCATTGGCATCACCAGATGCCATTTGCCGAACATTCGCCAGCGATGTTCGGGCGCGTAGTCACGCCAGTAAGCGAACTGAGCCCCGACGGTCACCATTCTCCGAATGATCTTGCCGGACGCCCCCAGTCCTGCTGCGCAACCGCCAAAACTGTGGCCAACCACGTCGACAGGCTGCCCGGGAAACTTGCGCTGCACACGTTGGAGCATCGCTTCGAAATCCAGCTCGCCCCAATCACTCCACGAGGCTTGAAGCCCTTTGAGCGAGGCCGGGCGGGATTCGCCGATGCCGCGGTAGTCAAAGGTCATGACGTCGAAGTCGTTGGCGAACAGATAATCGGCGAAGCGTGAGTAGTGGCGGCAGCGGACGGAGGTGGCGGCGTTGATGATCACGATTGGGCGGGAAGTGTCCCTGGCCGAGTGCCGCCAGGTGAAGCCGCCGAGAATGAATCCGTCGGCTGCGGCTTGCCTGAAGGGTTCGCCTGAGACGTCAGCGGTCAGCTGCAACTCGATTTGGGCTGGGGCCAGTGAGGGCGTGTCCTGCAAATTCATCGGCGTTGGACCTTTGCGGGTAGTTGCCCACGATAGTCCTCGGGTTGCGGATGGACAATCCATCGTCACCATCACGTTTACTGATTCAGCCGTTCTTCAAGAAATGCTTGCTCTCGGTCCAGTTCGGCTCGCAGTTCCTCTTCGCTGGGAAGTACCAGTTGGTATTTGCTCGCAAAGAGTTGTTCGTTGCCCTTCAGTACCGAGTAACGCACTACGGACTCATCTTTTTTCGCACAGAGGATGATGCCGACTTTAGGCCCGTCTTTCTCTCCGCGTTTCAGGTCGTCGTACATGCGCACATACATGTCCATCTGCCCTACATCCTGGTGGGTCAGTTCGCCGCGCTTGATATCGAAGATGACGAAGCAGTTGAGCAGGTAGTTGTAAAACACCAGATCAATATAGAAATCCTTGCTGTCGGTACTGATCCGTTGTTGGCGGGCTACGAAGGCAAAGCCTTTGCCCAGTTCGAGCAGGAAGCCTTGCAGTTGTTCGATCAGTGCCTGTTCGATTTCGCTTTCCTGAAGCTTGCCCGCGTTGGGCAGGCCAAGGAACTCCAGTACCACCGGATCGCAGATGAAATCCCGAGGGGTAGCCTTCATTTGCTGAATGTTGGTGGTGGCCTCCTGCTTTACGGCGGGACGGTCCCGGCTGGCTAGCAGGCGCTCGTAGTAGAGGGTATTGATCTGACGCTCGAGGGCGCGGCTTGACCAGTTCTGGCTCACTGATTCGTTCATGTACCAGAGGCGGGCGTTGTCGTTGTCGACCCTCAGCAGCCTGCGATAGTGGGTCCAGCTCAATTCATGACGCAGTGCGTCACGATTCGGGAACGCATGATAAAACAAGCGCATATAGCGGAGATTGGAAGCATCGAAGCCCTTGCCAAACTCCGCAGTCAGTTGCTTTGCCAAGGTTGATAGCAGTTGCTGGCCGTAAACCGCTCTTCGAGCGCCTTCCTGCTCGAAATCAACGATATGCCGACCCATCTGCCAATAAGTCTGCACTTGTACGGTATCAACGTTTCTCAGCACCTTCTGGCGTGCCTGGCGGATCAGCTCGCCGAGAGTTCCAAGCAGTAAGGCGAGCTGTGAATCGTTTGCGTCGTTGGATCTTGAAGTGCTCATAAAGTCTTCCGCGGCTGATTGAACGGGGCGGACGAGAATGGCAAGAGTGGGCTGTCGCATGATGCAGGGCGCATCCTCGATACCGGAAGGAAATGCCGGACGTGTCGGCAGAAACGGAATGCCGCCAGGTAAGACATCAGTTGCACCTTGCGTAGTACGTTTCGTAGTGGCCTAAAGCATGAAACGATCTAAAACATGACCGCTGCGAGAGGTATCACAACTCAATAACGATTGGGTTCTGTGGGGCCCGGGAGTCGAGGTGATGAAGCGTATGTGTTCAATGATGTTGTCCATCGCCGCAGTCGGCATGCTGATGTTTCCATTTGTGGGGCAGGCCGCCAGCCTGGAGCCTATCGATAGCTCCGGTGTGCAAATTCAACGGCAGGAACAAAATGGTATCGCTTATTTGTCCGGAGGCGTTGGTGAGGATGAGGTAAAGGCAATCCAGCAGGCTAAGGGCTACAACCTGCACATGACGTTCTCCGTCGGTGTGGAAAACAAATACGTTCCGGACGTCGATGTGACAATCAAGAGCGTTCAGGGGCAGACCGTATTGACGCTGACTCAGGCTGGCCCGCTGGTTTACGTCCAGCTCCCTCCAGGCAAGTACACGGTGGTTGCAACGCGTGATGGTGAGGAGCGGCGTGATTCAGCAGATATCGACGCCGGTGCTGCGCGAAATCTGGTCTTTCACTGGAATGCGGATGAGTAGGTTTGAAATCGAAGCACGGCTGCTTCGTCAGCAATCAAATCCGCAAACAGCTTTCATGGGCCGTCTGCGGATTGCCACGCGCTAAGAATATTGGTTTGCCAAAGCGCGATGGAAGGTTCGCTTAACAATCACCTGGGGAGGGGTTAGCGGATGCTGCGGATGTTGCCTTTGTTGCCTTTCACGGTGACGGAAACCTTCTTGAAGATGAAGTAGTTTTCTTCATTCACTTCATAGCGAGGGGCGACAATCAGGTCGGCGCCGGAAGATTTGACCGCTTTGTAGGCTGCTGCCGACTTGACCGCGCTGACTGGATCCAGGCCCAGGCTACCCAGGCCGGCACCACTTTGGCCGCCATAGCTGACACCGTCGGCAAACTGGGAGTCGCCGCCAAACTTCAGGAAGCCGAACAGGATGTTGACCGAGGATTGGCCGGAGATGGCGTCACCGACTGCGATGTCTGCCTTGAGGTCGGCTTTGACGGTGCTGTCGATCGGGGAGGACGGCTGGCTGTTGTTGTAGCTGACGCAACCGGTGGCTGTGGCAAAGACTGCCGACAGGGCGAGGAACTTGAAAAGCTTATTCATGAGCGGTTTCCTTACTGTGAAACGTGAATGCATTCATGCAGTTACTGCACGGGCAATGGTTTCACTGGGCAAGGTGGGCAATCTATTCGACGATTCCTAAAGCGGCGTATGAAAGCCCTATGCAGTTAGTAGGAATCGAGGCGTCATCGATGTGGGAATTTTCGATGATGGAAGGATTGGTAAATCGCAGGCATAAAAAAACCCTGAATCTTGCGATTCAGGGTTTTCGGTATTTGGTGCCCAGAGACGGAATCGAACCGCCGACACGGGGATTTTCAATCCCCTGCTCTACCGACTGAGCTATCTGGGCAACGGGGCGCATTAAAAGGGTTTTTCGGATTTACGTCAACGACTTTTTTAAAATTTCTTAAATTAATTCCGTCGCTTACGAAATTCGGGGGTCATTCGGCCGGCGGCACGTAGCCTTCGGCCTTGGCGTAATCCTCGCCGGAGAAGTACTTGTCCATTTCGCCCTGCAAATATTTGCGGTCTTCGGCGTTCATCATGTTCAAGCGCTTTTCGTTGATCAGCAGGGTCTGGTGTTTTTGCCAGTCGGCCCAGGCCTTGGCCGAGACGTGGTCAAAAATGTCCTGGCCTTTGGCGCCAGGGAAGGGTGCGCGCTCCAGGGCGGGCAGTTCTTCTTTGTACTTGCGGCACATGATGGTGCGGGTCATGACGACTCTCCTGCGTTCAATACGGCGGCCGCGCGTTCGAGCAAGGTTTTGACCGGGGCGGCGAGGCCCAGGCGCGGCGGGGTGGCGAGGTTATACCAGAGCCAGTCGGCCTCGGCCACGTAATGGCCTGACTCCTGGACCTGAACCAGCCAGGGTTCGATGGATAACTGGAAGTGGCTGAAGGTGTGCACCAGGTTCGGCAAAGCCTGATGGGCGCCGAGTGCCAGCGCGTGCTGCGAAGCCAGGTGCTGCAGGTCGTCGAGGTCGTCGAGTTCCGGCAGGCTCCACAGGCCGCCCCACAGGCCCGTCGAGGGGCGACGATAAAGCAGGATCGCCCCGTCGCTATTGGCGAACATTGGCATCAACGTACGTTTCTGTGGGATGGCTTTGCGCGGCTTTGGGATCGGATAGCGGGTTTCCAGGCCGAGCATGTGCGCTTCGCAGCCCTTTTCCAGTGGGCAGAGCAGGCAGCTCGGTTTGCTGCGGGTGCACAGCGTCGCGCCCAGATCCATCATGGCCTGGGTGTAGGCGTTGACCCGATCATGGGGCGTAAAGCGCTCAGCGGTCGCCCAAAGCTGTCTGGCGACCTTCGGCTCGCCCGGATACCCCTCTTGCGCGGTAAAGCGCGCCAGCACGCGTTTGACGTTGCCATCGAGGATCGGCGCGCGCAGGCCCATGCTGATGCTGGCGATGGCCCCGGCGGTGGACAGGCCGATGCCCGGCAGGTCGGTGAGCTTTTCCACGTCCCGGGGAAATTCGCCGCCGTACTGCTCGACGACGATCTTCGCGGTTTTCTGCAGATTGCGCGCTCGGGTGTAATAGCCCAGCCCTGTCCACAAGTGCAGCACTTCGTCTTCCGGCGCGGCGGCGAGGGCTTCGACCGTCGGCAGCGACGCCATGAAGCGGTCGAAGTAATTGAGCACGGTGCTGACCTGCGTCTGCTGCAACATGATTTCCGAGACCCAGACCCGATAGGGGTTGATGTCCTGCTGCCAGGGCAAATCATGACGGCCGTGGCGGTCGTACCAATCCAGCACCGCCGTTGAAAACTGCTCGGCTTTCATCGCTTGAACAGCCCCTTGAGTGCGTCTTTGAGTTCCGGGCTGACCTTGTCGCCCAGCTTCTCGTCGATTTTTTCGCTGATGCGCTCGCCGGCCAGCCTGCTGGCCACCTGGCCCATGCGCTCGTTGTCCAGTCGGCACGCCTTGGCGCCCAGTTCCAGCGGGCCCCGGCAACGCAGCGGCCATTCAATGCCGACGAATTTCTCGCCCACCTGGCAAGCCGGGTCGGGCATGTCGCTCTTGTCGCCTTCGACGATGATGCCCACGCGATAGTCCATGCCCAGCACCCGCAGATCGACATCACCGTCGCCGTTGACGGTCATCCCCGGGATGCGCACTTTCAGGTCCGGATTGCTGGCCACGCCGTTACGGAAATTCAGGTTGCCCTTGAGCTCCTGGAACGGAGTGTCCTTGCCCCGCGGCTCGCCACTGAGGGTTTTGCGGTTGAGCGTGGCGATGCCTTTGCACAGTTGCTGTTCGAGATTGGCATTGAGCAGCACGCCATTGTTGATGACGAAGCTCGCGTTGCCGTTGAGGGTTTCGATCAGCGCTTTCTGGCTGTTGCCTGTGCCATTCAGGGTGCTGTTGAGCGTGACCAGGCCTTTGACCGGTGGCGTCTTGCCCTGGCTTTCGAGGATTTTTTCCACCGGTACGCGACTGATCTGGGTCTGCACATTCATCACCGGCGCCTGCTGACGCACATCGAGGGTACCTTTGGCGTCGAAGTTGCCTTGGTACAGATCGCCGCGCAGGCTCGTCAGTGTCAGCAGGCCGGCCTGGCCACTGGCCTTGAGGGTGGCGTTCTGAATCGGCAACTTATCCAGGATCAACTGGCCGAATGTCAGGTCGGCATCCACGTCCAACTTGCTCAGGCGCTCCACGGGCAACAGCCGTTCGTTACTCCAGGCCTCTTTGGTGGGCGCTTGCGGCAGCGGTGTGCTGCCGGCACCGGCCATGGCATCGGCTTCGGTGCTGGCCACTTCGGCCTCTCGAACCTGTTTGGCACTGTTGGCTTCGGCCGATTTGGGCGGCAGGTAACGGTCGACGTTGAAGGTGTCGGCCTTGAGGGTGGCGCGCAGGGACTGTTTGGCGAAGTCCTCAACGGCGATGCGACCACTGAAGGTGCTGTCGTCGACTTTCAGGTTGATGTCATCGAGGGTGATGCTGGTGGGTGTGCCTGCCAGACGGCTGACCAACTCGACCTTGCTCAGGCTGCCTTCGGCCATCGCCGGCAGTTTCTGACCGATGCTGTCGACGAATTTGGCCAGGTCGAACTGGGCAATCGACAGGCCGCCGCTCACCTGCGGGGTTTTGTCGAGCTCGTTGACCTTCAACTCGCCCAGTGCGCGCAATTGATTGGCGGAGATCTTGATGCCGGTCCACTCGGCGACGTTGGCAGCTCTGTCCAACAGCAACTGGCCCTGGGCGGCAAAGGTCATGGTCTTGCCTTGCAGCGGATCGCCGGCGACTTCACCGGACAGCTTCATGTCTTCGAGCTTGTAGCGTTGCAACGCACGCTCGAAGCGCAGTTCGCCGTTGAGTTCGGTGCGTACCCGCAGGACCGGTTGGTTGGTGCCCAGGAACGCGGTCAACTTGACTGGAATGTTGGTGGAGTCATGGACCGGGCCGGTGCTCAGTTGGATGCTTTCAGCGCTGAACTGGCGGCCGGTTTTTTCGTCGTTGTATTCGACCCTGGCGTTGTTGACGGTCAGGCTGTCGATGTCCAGGCGAATGGGCTGTGCCGGTTTTTCCGCCTGAGCGGTGGTTCTCGGCTGGGCTTCGCCGGTGGTGGCGGCAGGGGTGCCAGCGGTATTGGCCGGAACCTTGCCGATGTCTTCCCAGTTGCCATGGCCGTCCTTGTCGCGGTTCAGGCGCAGGTTCAGGCCTTCGACACGCACGTCGCTCATCTGCACTTCCCGGCGCAGTAACGGCAGCACACGGACTGACAGGCCAAGCATCTGCAAATCAGCGAACGGCTCGGCAGGCTTGGCCAGGGTCGCCACGGCCGCGTCGTGCAGTTCAAGGCCCAGCCAGGGGAACAGACTCCAGCCGATATCGCCATTGAGCGTCAGCTCGATGTGGGCCTTGTCACGGGCAATCTGACGGATCTCGTCTTTGTAGTCGTTGGGATCGAAGAGGTGGGTCAGGGCAAAGCCCAGCGCCACAATGATCAGCAACAACCCGAGAAGTACCAGACCCAGGATTTTGCCGAACGCTTTCATGGGCGAGTCCTTGTAGTTGATCGAATTCAAAATTTAGCCGAGGAGTATAGCGCTCCGGAACGGACGACCGGTCAGTGATCATTGCGACAGGACATCCAGCGGCACGTTCAGCTTGGCCGCCAGGGCTTGGGCTTGCAGGTGACCGGCGGGCGCCAGCAGGTGCAGGGTGGCACCGGAGCGCGCAGCCATGGCCTGTGCTTCTCTCGCCAGACGTTCCGCGACGCCACGGCGCCGGGTGACTTTTCGTACACACAAGTGCGACAAATGCCAAACATGTGGCTGCCTTATCAGTCGCGCCGCACCCAGCAGTCGATCATTGAAACGTCCGGCAATCAATGAACCCTCCCGCAGACTTGTTTCAATTAATTGCTCGCCACCGCTGAAGGACGCGAACAGCCACTGCGGCGCATCACGGAAGATTTTCTGCAAATCCTGTTGGTCTTGATAGGTGGCTTCGTTCAGCAGTTCGACAATGATCGGCATGGAAATTCCTGCAAGAGATACGAGGGCCTTCGGCGAGGAGTGCGCAAGCCATCGGTGGTACGAAAACAGACAACATTGAAAAAACGTGATAGCACTTTGGTTTTTCTGTCACGTGCAAATGGTAACCTTCGCCCGTTCGTCGTTCCTTCTGCGACCCGGTGTCGCATCAAAACGGAGCTTCATTGAAAACAACAGTCATGCCTGTGTGCAAACAAGGCTGGGGATGAAGATTGACTGGCGAACCATACTAATAATTGGGGGATACACAATGACCACGAGTGTCGCGGCGGACGGCTACGCCGACCAGCCCTCGTTCCTGTCCAAGGAGCGAATCATCGCCAAGCCCGGTTTCAACCGCTGGCTGGTACCACCGGCCGCTTTGGCCATCCACCTGTGCATCGGCATGGCCTACGGCTTCTCGGTGTTCTGGCTGCCACTGTCCAAGGCCTTGGGCATCAGCAAGGCCGTGACGTGCGCGCCGGACATGAGCTTCATCGCTCAAGTCTTCTCTTCGCAATGCGACTGGCCGATCTCGATGCTCGGCTGGATCTACACCCTGTTCTTCATCTTCCTGGGTTGCTCGGCAGCCATCTGGGGCGGTTGGCTGGAACATGCCGGGCCGCGCAAGGCCGGTGTCGTGTCGGCGCTGTGCTGGTGTGGCGGTCTGCTGATCTCGGCATTGGGTATCTACACCCACCAGATCTGGCTGATGTGGATCGGCTCCGGGGTCATCGGCGGTATCGGCCTGGGCTTGGGTTACATCTCGCCGGTGTCGACCCTGATCAAGTGGTTCCCGGACAAGCGCGGCATGGCGACCGGCATGGCGATCATGGGCTTCGGCGGTGGCGCAATGGTCGGTGCTCCCCTGGCGACAGCCTTGATGAGCCACTTTGCTTCGCCCGAAGGTGTTGGCGTCTGGCAGAGCTTCGTGGCCATGGCCGCAATCTACTTCGTGTTCATGATCGGCGGCGCGCTGTCGTACCGCGTTCCGCCAACCGGCTGGAAGCCTGAAGGCTGGACGGCGCCGGCGAAAAAAGCTTCGAACGCGATGATCACCCACCGTCACGTGCACGTGAACGTGGCGTGGAAAACTCCGCAGTTCCGCCTGGTGTGGCTGGTGCTGTGCCTGAACGTATCGGCCGGTATCGGCATCCTCGGCATGGCTTCGCCGCTGTTGCAGGAAGTGTTTGGCGGCAAGCTGCTGGGCAATGACCTGCCGTTCGGCCAACTGGACGCGTCGCAACTGGCCTCGATCGCCGCGATCGCTGCCGGTTTCACCGGTTTGCTGAGCCTGTTCAACATCGGTGGCCGGTTCTTCTGGGCCTCGTTCTCGGACTACCTGGGTCGCAAAAACACCTACTTCGTGTTCTTCGCCCTCGGGTTTGCCTTGTACGCGCTGATCCCGAACCTGGGTCACCTGGGCAACGTGGCACTGTTCGTGGCGGCGTTCTGCATCATCCTGTCGATGTATGGAGGCGGTTTCGCCACTGTTCCGGCTTACCTGGCGGACCTGTTCGGTACGCAAATGGTTGGCGCGATCCACGGTCGTCTGTTGACGGCGTGGGCAGCGGCGGGCGTGTTGGGTCCGGTGTTGGTGAACTACCTGCGTGAATATCAGTTGAGCATCGGCGTCGAACGCGCCGCCGCTTACGACATCACCTTGTACATCCTGGCAGGCCTGCTGGTGCTGGGCTTCCTCTGCAACCTGATGGTGCGCCCGGTGGCCGACAAGTACTTCATGACCGACGCTGAACTGGCTGCCGAACAGGCGCTGGGCCACGACAAAGGCGCTGACAGCAACACCGTGCTGGAATGGAAAGCGGCTGCTGGCACCAAGCCTCTGGCCGTGGCTGCCTGGCTGGTGGTGGGTATTCCGTTGGCATGGGGTGTGTGGGTGACTCTGCAGAAAACTGCGGTGCTGTTCCACTAAGTAAATCGTAGCACGTCACCCTTGTGGGAGCGGGCTTGCTCGCGAATGCGGTATATCGGTCGAAGATGTTGTTGGCTGATCCACCGTTTTCGCGAGCAAGCCCGCTCCCACATTGGTTTTGTGGTGTCGGCAATTGGCTTGTATGGACATGTCTATCGGGCTCAGCCCGTCAGCGATATCACCTCTCGTGTTTCTGTTTGCGGCCCGCGCCCCTATAATGGTTGCCTTTTTCGCCCAATGATTTTGCGGAGCTGGTGATGGCCGAACGTAAGGCGTCAGTCGAGCGCGACACTCTGGAAACCCAGATCAAAGCCTCGATCAACCTGGATGGCACCGGAAAGGCCCGGTTTGATATCGGTGTTCCTTTTCTTGAGCACATGCTCGACCAGATCGCCCGTCACGGGCTGATCGACCTGGATATCGTCAGCAAGGGCGACCTGCATATCGATGACCACCACACGGTGGAAGACGTCGGTATCACCCTGGGTCAGGCATTCACCCAAGCCATCGGCGACAAGAAAGGCATCCGTCGCTACGGTCACGCCTACGTGCCGCTCGATGAAGCCCTGTCGCGCGTGGTCATCGACTTCTCCGGCCGTCCTGGCCTGCAGATGCATGTTCCCTATACCCGCGCCACTGTCGGCGGCTTCGACGTTGACCTGTTCCAGGAGTTCTTCCAGGGCTTCGTCAACCACGCCAACGTCACCCTGCACATCGACAACCTGCGCGGCCACAACACCCACCACCAGATCGAAACCGTGTTCAAGGCTTTCGGCCGCGCGCTGCGCATGGCCGTCGAGCTCGATGACCGCATGGCCGGGCAAATGCCTTCGACCAAGGGCGTTCTGTAATGCAGACAGTCGCGGTTATCGATTACGGCATGGGCAACCTGCACTCGGTGGCCAAGGCCCTCGAGCACGTCGGTGCCGGCAAGGTGCTGATCACCAGCGATGCCAGCGTGATTCGCGAAGCCGACCGGGTGGTTTTCCCCGGCGTCGGTGCGATTCGCGATTGCATGGCGGAAATTCGTCGTCTGGGTTTCGATTCGCTGGTGCGTGAAGTCAGCCAGGACCGTCCGTTTCTCGGCATCTGCGTGGGCATGCAAGCCTTGCTCGACAGCAGCGAAGAGAACGACGGCGTGGACTGCATCGGCCTGTTCCCGGGAGCGGTGAAGTTCTTCGGCAAGGACCTGCATGAAGACGGCGAGCACCTGAAAGTCCCGCACATGGGCTGGAACGAAGTGAAGCAGACGGTGAGTCACCCGCTGTGGCACAACATTCCGGACCTGGCGCGGTTCTACTTCGTGCACAGCTACTACATTGCCGCCGCCAACGCGCGGCAGGTGGTGGGTGGTGGTCATTACGGGGTCGATTTCGCCGCCGCGCTGGCCGATGGCTCGCGTTTCGCGGTGCAGTTCCACCCCGAGAAGAGCCATACCCATGGCCTGCAATTGCTGCAGAACTTCGCGGCGTGGGACGGTCGCTGGTAAATGGCCGCCAAGAAGAAGCCGCCGATCCTGACCCTCACTCCCGAGCAGGAGAGCGAGGCCAATCAAAAGATCAAACGCTTCATGGAGGATCGCTTCGAGCTGGACCTGGGTTCGTTCGAAGCGGCTGAAATCCTTGAGCTGTTTACCCGCGAAATTGCTCCGCACTATTACAACAGGGCGATTTTCGATGTGCAGACACACCTCAAAGAGAGGTTCGAAAGCATCGAAAGCGACTTGTGGGCGCTCGAGAAAAACTGATTTCCGAGCCAAGCTGAACAATCGAATTTGAAGGTTTGCCAGATGCTGATTATTCCCGCTATCGATCTCAAGGACGGTGCCTGTGTTCGTCTGCGCCAGGGCCGCATGGAAGATTCCACGGTGTTCTCCGATGACCCGGTGAGCATGGCCGCCAAGTGGGTGGAGGGCGGTTGCCGCCGTCTGCATCTGGTCGATCTGAACGGTGCGTTCGAAGGCCAGCCGGTCAACGGCGAAGTGGTTACCGCGATCGCCAAGCGCTACCCGAACCTGCCGATCCAGATCGGCGGCGGTATCCGCTCCCTGGAAACCATCGAGCACTACGTCAAGGCTGGCGTGAGCTACGTGATCATCGGCACCAAGGCCGTGAAAGACCCGGCCTTCGTCGCCGAAGCCTGCCGCGCGTTTCCGGGCAAAGTGATCGTTGGTCTCGACGCTAAAGACGGTTTCGTCGCCACCGATGGCTGGGCAGAAATCAGCACTATTCAGGTGATCGACCTGGCCAAGCAGTTCGAAGCCGACGGCGTGTCCGCCATCGTTTATACCGACATCGCCAAAGACGGCATGATGCAAGGCTGCAACGTGCCGTTCACCGCCGCGCTGGCCGCGGCCACGTCGATCCCGGTGATCGCCTCCGGCGGCATCCACAACCTGGGTGACATCAAGACGCTGCTCGACGCCAAGGCGCCAGGCATCATCGGCGCGATCACCGGCCGTGCAATCTATGAAGGCACCCTCGACGTTGCTGAAGCGCAAGCTTTCTGCGATTCGTACAAAGGCTGAGGACTGACCATGGCGCTGGCCAAACGCATCATCCCTTGCCTGGACGTGGACAACGGCCGGGTGGTCAAGGGTGTGAAATTCGAAAACATCCGCGATGCCGGTGACCCGGTGGAAATCGCCCGTCGTTACGACGAGCAGGGCGCCGACGAGATTACCTTTCTCGACATCACCGCCAGCGTCGACGGCCGTGACACCACGCTGCACACCGTTGAACGCATGGCCAGCCAGGTGTTCATCCCGCTGACCGTCGGCGGAGGCGTACGCACCGTGCAGGACATCCGCAACCTGCTCAATGCCGGTGCGGACAAGGTCTCGATCAACACCGCGGCCGTGTTCAACCCGGAATTCGTCGGTGAAGCGGCGCAGCATTTCGGCTCGCAGTGCATCGTCGTCGCCATCGACGCCAAGAAGGTCTCGGGCCCGGGCGAAACCCCGCGCTGGGAAATCTTCACCCACGGCGGCCGCAAGCCGACCGGCCTCGACGCGGTTGAGTGGGCGAAAAAGATGGAAGGCCTGGGTGCCGGTGAAATCCTCCTGACCAGCATGGACCAGGACGGCATGAAGAACGGTTTCGACCTCGGCGTTACCCGCGCCATCAGCGATGCACTGGGCATTCCAGTGATTGCTTCCGGCGGTGTCGGCAACCTGCAGCACCTGGCTGACGGCATTCTCGAAGGTCACGCCAGTGCGGTCCTGGCGGCCAGTATTTTCCACTTCGGCGAATACACCGTTCAGGAAGCAAAAGCCTACATGGCCCATCGCGGAATCGTGATGCGCTAAACATTCGATGCAGGCCAGTGGACATCATGGCGGGCTCAAGGCACTCTTGGGCACGCCATGGATTTCGGTAGCCAGACATGCTTAAACGCCTTCTTCTCGTTCTTGCCAGCGCTTCTCTGTTGTTCATCAGTGGTGTGCACGCCAAAGACAGCCCCGATACCGACATGGTGTTGCTGACGGAGAACTTCCCGCCATACAACATGGCCAAGAACGGCAAAAACTTCGCTCAGGATGAGAACATCAGTGGCATCGCCACCGATATCGTCCGCGAAATCTTCAAGCGCGCCGACATTACCTACAGCCTGACGCTGCGTTTCCCATGGGAGCGAATCTACAAACTCACCCTGGAAAAGCCCGGCTACGGCGTGTTCGTCATGGCGCGCCTGCCCGACCGTGAAAAACTCTTCAAATGGGTGGGCCCGATCGGGCCTGATGACTGGATCATGCTCGCCAAGGCTGACAGCAAGATCACCCTCGAAACCCTGGAAGACGCGCGCAAGTACAAGATCGGCGCCTACAAGGGCGATGCGATCGCCGAGACCTTGACCAAGCAGGGCTTGAACCCGGTCGTGGTGCTGCGCGACCAGGACAACGCGAAGAAGCTGGTCAACGGTCAGATCGACCTGTGGGCCACCGGCGACCCGGCCGGCCGTTACCTGGCAAGGCAGGACGGCGTGACCGGGCTCAAGACAGTGTTGCGCTTCAACAGCGCCGAACTTTACCTGGCACTGAACAAGGACGTGCCGGACGAGTTCGTTGCCAAGCTTCAGGCGGCTTTGGACCAGTTGCGCAAGGAAGGTGGTGTGGACGAGATCATGGCGCGCTATCTGTAGCGACCGGTGACTCTGCCTTCGACATGGAGGCAGTCACTTCGCTGTCCCTCACCGGTGGATACTCGGTCAAGTACAGGCTATCGATGTCGGTGTAGAGGATGTCATTCGCCACTTGGGTGCCGTCTTCACGCAGCAGTCTGTAATCACTTTGCAGTAGATAAACCGCCAGGCTGGTGTTTTTCGCTATGCGGGTGATGACCTCCACGGCGGCAGAGGTCGTCCAGTCCAGAGGCGAGGTTTCGGTGTGGGTGAAACCTGTGTTCAGTTTCGCCGAAAAGCGGATGGACGATGCCAGCAACAGGTGCAACGTCGTCGGGTTTGTCACGTACAGCGGCCATTGGGAGGCGACCCGGATGGTGGTGACGTCGGTGAACGCCTCCAGTGATTCCGTTCTTTGCACCCGCGGCGCGGTCCATCTGAAGGTCTGGCCGACGGCGCCTGTGTTATGGCCATGCCCGACAAGTACATACCGATCCGCTCTTTGCAGGCTGTAGAACGCTGATGTGTGGAACTGCTCGAGCGGATTCAACTCAGGATCCGTGACCGCGAACCAAGGCAACCGCGCGGTTTGAGTGATCCTGGCTGTTTCTTGGGGGGCGGGCGCCTCGAATCCGCCGAGGACAGGCGGCGTCGGCGGGGCAGCGACCTGCAGAGGTATGTGCATTCGTAGCGAGTAAGCGACGGAGTCCGCCGGGCGCGTATGGCTGTTGGCACCGACAAAGGTGCCTGGTGAAAAATAGAGCTCACCGGCCTCGGCACTTGGCGGGTTGATGGCCCAGGCGCTGAAATCCTGCCGGGCGCCACTGCCACTGTCGCTCCAGATCAGGGTGCCTGCTTGCGCCGCGACCACCAGGTCCGCCCGCACGCAACGCACGGTGTTGGCCAGTGGTTTGTCGCGGCCGTTGGAGCACACCATTCCCAGTGCCACGTAACCTGCGGGGGGAATCGGGCGCCATATCGTGCAGTCCGCGTCGGCGCCGGAGCGTGAATCTTTCCAGACCCGCTCAAAATCATCGGGGGCGCTGAGTGCTTTGCCCTTGGATGAATCTTCATCTTCGGCTGCACCTTCGCAGACCACCGCCACAATGGTGTTGCCGTTGATATTGTCGAACCCGGGCGTGGCGAAATCGCCCAGTGGAAAGTACCCCGGCAGCAGATCCGGGGCGGGAACAGGGCGCCAAAAGGCCCCCGGTTTGGCGCCGGACCCCTTGCTGTCCCAGACCCGGTGAAACTCGGTGGTGAAGTTGATCAACAGATTACCGAGCTTTATCGGCGCCCGTTGTGCTGGCAATTGTTCGTGTTCACTGACTTGCATACGCGATCCTGATAGCTCAAGGGTGACATTCAATGTCACGAAGGGTTGAGCGCTCACTATCAGGAGTGGGGCGAGGCGTCTGGCGGTAACTATGTATAGCGGTTATCGGTAGACGCCATCTTTGCCATGGGCAGCAGTGGCCTTATTGCTGCGCAGGCTGATCATCTGGCGGATATCGATCCATTCGATGCCCTGGGCCTTGAGCCTGGGCAGTTCACGCTCGAGCACTGCCAGGGTCTGGGGATAGGGATGGCCGATCATGACCGCCGAACCCTGCTTGTGCGCCAGGCTGATTGCGGTCTGCAACTGGGTGAGAATCGCCGCTTCGGTGCGTTCGTCATCGAGAAACACATCCCGCGAAACGCTGGCCAGGTCGATCTTCTGCGCCTGTTGCGCCGCGACGGTCTGAGCGCTGGTGCGGCTGTCGACGAAAAACTTGTGGCGCCGCTGCAACTCCCCCATCAACCACGCCATGGCCACGGGCTGTGCGGTCATGCGGCTGCCCATGTGGTTGTTGATGCCGGCCGTGTAGGGGACCATTTTGAAGGCGGCATCGAGGCGTTTCTGCAGTTCTTCGAGCGGCAGTTCGGGGTGCCAGGCGAACGGGCCGGTGGCCGGGTCCATGGGCATGTGCAGGATGACGATTTTGCCGGCGCGATGGGCTTCGCGAGCGAATTCGGTGGCGTGGGGCGTGTCGGGCATGATCGCCGTGGTGACCGGGCCGGGCAGGGCCAGCACGCGGCGATCCCGGGGCAGGTTCTGCCCCAGGTCATCGATGATCAGGCTCAGGTAGGCCTTGCGAGGTGATTGCCCGGCGGGTTCGGCGTGAACCGTACCTGCCAGGCAGCACAACAGGGCGAGGATGAAGCGCAGCACCATCCTCAACGGCCGGAGGTGATGCTCAGCCCCTTGAGCAGGCTCAGGGCCTGGGCCAATTGGTAATCGTCATCCTGCGGCATGGCCTTGGCCTTGCCACCGGAACCGGTCGGTTTGTCTTCGCCGCCGTTGCCATTGCCCAGGTGGCCTTGCAGATCGGCTTCCTTGAAGTAATCGCCGTCCTGCTCGCTGGTGATCTTGGCCTTGCGCACTTCGATGTCCGGAACAATGCCCTGGGCCTGGATCGAGCGGCCGTTCGGCGTGTAGTACAGCGCCGTGGTGATCTTCAGCGCGCGATCGTTGTTCAGCGGCAGCACGGTCTGCACCGAGCCTTTGCCGAAACTGGTGGTGCCCATGACCACGGCGCGTTTCAGATCCTGCAAGGCGCCTGCGACAATTTCCGATGCCGAGGCGCTGCCGCCGTTGATCAGCACCACCATTGGCACCGCTTCGCTTTCGTCTTTGCCGGTGGCCGAGAAGCGCAGCTCGGAGTTGGCGATACGACCCTTGGTGTAGACGATCAGGCCTTTGGTGACGAAGTGATCGACGACTTCCACCGCCGCTTGCAGCACGCCGCCCGGGTTGTTGCGCAGGTCCAGCACGATGCCTTTGAGCTTCTTGCCGTTTTCCTTGCGCAGCTTGGCCAGCGCCTTGGAGACCTCTTCGCCGGTCTTGACCTGGAACTGGGTGATGCGGATGTAGCCGTAGCCGGACTCCAGCAACTGACTCTTCACGCTCTTCACCTGAATGATGGCGCGGGCCAGGGTCACGTCGAACGGCGTGCCGCCGTCACGTACCAGGGTCAGGGTGATCTTCTGGCCGATCTTGCCGCGCATCTTGTCCACGGCTTCGGTCATGCTCTGGCCGCGGGTGGGCTGGCCGTTGATCTTGACGATGAAGTCGCCGGCCTGGATGCCAGCCTTGGAGGCAGGGGTGTCGTCGATGGGCGACACGACCTTGATGAACCCGTCCTCGGCGCCGACTTCGATGCCCAGGCCGCCGAATTCACCGCTGGTGCTTTCCTGCAGTTCGGCAAAGTCTTCCGGCCCCAGGTAGGCGGAGTGCGGGTCAAGGTTGCTGAGCATGCCCTTGATCGCGTTTTCCAGCAGGGTCTTGTCGTCCACCGGTTCGACATAGGCGGCCTTGATCCGGTCCATGACCTCGGCAAAGGTGCGCAACTCTTCCAGCGGCAATGGCGCCTTGGTGGTCGCGGCAGTGCCTGCCGGTGCGGCCGCCGGGGCAGGTTGAGCGGCAAACGCCAGAGGCGCGCCGATCACCAGGGCGATCGTCAGGGCCAGCGAGGTAAGGCGGGACAAATGCAGCATGTCGAACGAACTCCTGAATTAGGCGGCACGCTTATCCTTGCGCGCGGCACCATTGCGCCGGGTCACTCGGGTGACCCTGCTGACGAATCGCGAAATACAGCGCTGGCGTGTCCTGCCCGCCACTGTTACCGACAGTGGAGATGGACTCACCGGCTTTTACCACGTCACCCGCAGACTTGAGCAGCGTCTGGTTGTGACCATAAAGACTCAAGAAACCGTTGCCGTGATCGAGGATCACCAGCAGCCCCGCGCCACGCAACCAGTCGGCGAACACCACGCGACCGCCATGTACGGCATGCACGGTGCTGCCGGCGGAGGCACCGATCATTACGCCGTCCCACTTGGTCCGCGCATCGTCGCCGCGACTTTCACCGAAACGCGCAAGCAGTCGACCATCGACAGGCCAGGGAAGTTTGCCGCGGGTAGACGCGAACGGGCCGCCAAAAGTTTCACCGGAACTGGAAACCAGCGCGCCAGGTGTCGATCTGACCGGTTTTCGTGGGGCGTCGTCGCTGGCATTTGCCTGCTCCTGGGCCTCACGTAAACGCTTTTTTTCCGCTTCCTGCTGGGCGATCAGCGCTTTTTGCCGCGCTTCTTCTGCCTCACGGGCCTGGCGAGCCAGGGTTTCTTCAATGGTTTTAAGGACTTTAGACAGGTCTGCCTGATCCTGCTCGCGAGCCGCCAGTTTCTGGTCGCGGGCCTTCACGTCGTCATTGAGCTTGGACAGGACCTGCTGGCGTTCCTGGCGGACCTTCTCGAGTTCGGCGCGCTGGGAGTCGAGGCTGCTTTGCTGGACCAGCAATTGCGCCTGTTGCGAGGCGATGTCTTTCTCGACATTGGTCAGCTGGCGCAGGGTTTCGTTGAAATTCTTCAACTGCTCCATGCGAGCCTGGCTGAGGTAATCGTAATAGGTGAGGGTGCGGGCGAATTTTTCCGGGTTCTGCTGGTTGAGCAGCAGCTTGAGGTATTCCTGGCGGCCGTTCTGGTAGGCGGCCCGGGCCTGCAGGGCGATCAGTTTTTGCTGTTCAGTGCGCGCGCTCTGGAGTTTTTTTTTCTCTGCATCGAGTCGCTGTAGCTCGGATTCGCTTTTCTTCAGCTCTTTTTGCAGGGCTTCGACCTGCTTCTCGAGCTTGCCCATCTCGGTTTCGGTGCCCTTGAGGTCTTTCTGCACGCCGGATTTTTCTTCCTGCAGCTTGCCCAGCAGTTTTTTCAGCTCGGCAATGTCCTGACGCGTGGCGTCCAACTGTTGTTGGGTTTGCGCGCGCTCATCCGCGAAGGCCGGTTGGAGCAGGCAGGTCAGAGCAAGGGCTATCAGGACGCGAAGCATAGAGGCGGGCGGCACCAGGGAAATGGACAGCTTAGTATGCCCGGCCCACGCTGCAAAAAAAACGCCCAATTGGGACTGTGTGATAACTGGCCCGTGCGACGGGGCGTATTCCATTTTGAAAACCCCAAAAACCCCTGTGGGAGCGGGCTTGCTCGCGAAGGCGGTGTGCCAGTCGACAATGTCGTTGACCGGCACACCGCCTTCGCGAGCAAGCCCGCTCCCACAGGGTTTATGCGGTGTTTTGACGGGCGGGTTACACCAGAATCGATGTCCCGGTCATTTCCGCCGGTTTTTCCAGGCCCAGCAGTTTGAGCATGGTTGGCGCCACGTCCGCCAGCACGCCGCCTTCGCGGACCTTGAGGTCGCGCTTGCCGACATAGATGAACGGCACCGGTTCGGTCGTGTGAGCGGTGTGCGCCTGGCCCGTGGAGGCATCGGCCATTTGCTCGACGTTGCCGTGGTCAGCGGTGATCAGCGCTTCGCCGCCAACTTTTTCCAGTGCGTCGACGATGCGGCCAACGCACCGGTCAAGGCATTCCACGGCTTTGACCGCTGCGTCGAACACGCCGCTGTGGCCGACCATGTCGCCGTTGGCGTAGTTGACCACGATCACGTCGTAACGCTGGTGCTCGATGGCATCGACGATACGGTCGGTGACTTCAGGCGCACTCATTTCCGGCTGCAGGTCGTAGGTGGCGACCTTCGGCGACGGGATCAGGATGCGCTCTTCGCCCGGGAACGGTTCTTCGCGACCGCCCGAGAAGAAGAAGGTCACGTGGGCGTATTTCTCGGTTTCAGCGATGCGCAGTTGGGTCTTGCCGTTTTTCGCCAGGTAGTCGCCCAGCACGTTTTCCAGGCTGCCGGCGGCGAAGGCCGATGGCGCAGGGATGCTGGCGGCGTATTGGGTGAGCATCACGAAGCCGGCCAGTTTTGGCTGACGGCTGCGTTCGAATTCCTTGAAATCGTCTTCGACGAACACGCGGGTCAGTTCGCGGGCACGGTCGGCGCGGAAGTTCATGAACACCACGGCATCGCCGTCTTCGACTTTCACCGGCTCGCCGATGGAAGTGGCTTTGACGAATTCGTCGCTTTCGCCGCGCTCGTAGGCGGCTTGCAGGCCGTCCTGGGCAGTGGCGGCGTTGAATTGACCGTGGCCATCGACGATCAGGTTGTAAGCCTGGGCAACGCGGTCCCAGCGATTGTCACGGTCCATCGCGAAGTAGCGACCAATGAGGCTGGCGATCCGACCTTTGCCCAGAGCCTGGAACGTGGCGTCGAGCAGTTCGATCGACGACTGCGCGCTTTTCGGCGGCGTATCGCGGCCGTCCAGGAAGGCGTGCAGGTAGATGTTTTGCGCGCCGCGCTTGGCGGCCAGTTCGGCCATGGCGACCAGGTGATCCTGGTGGCTGTGCACGCCGCCATCGGACAGCAGGCCCATGAAGTGCACCGCTTTACCGGCAGCCACGGCCTTGTCCACCGCAGCGCAAATGGTCGGGTTCTCGAAAAAATCGCCATCGCGGATCGATTTGGTCACGCGAGTGAAGTCCTGGTACACCACGCGACCGGCGCCGAGGTTCATGTGACCGACTTCGGAGTTGCCCATCTGGCCGTCCGGCAGGCCGACGTCCATGCCGCTGCCGGAGATCAGGCCGTTCGGCACCGTGGCCCACAGGCGGTCCAGTACGGGCTTGTTGGCCGCAAACACGGCGTTGGATTCAGGGCTGTCACTGTGACCGAAGCCGTCGAGAATCATCAGGACCAAAGGTTTAGGCGTGGTAGTCATGGAATCCACTCGTGGCTGTTAAAAAGGGGCGATGGAAAAGGGAGTGGCAGTTTAAAGCGAAGTTCCGGCCACGTCACCGCCGGACGGGGTTTGGCCCACCATGGGGGCTGTGTATACTGGCCGACATTTTAACGCCCTGGAACCTCCTTCGATGGTTGCTCACCTGATTGAATTTGCCACTAACCACTACATTCTCGTCGGTATCTTCGTCGTACTGCTGGCCCTGCTGATTGCCTATCAGATGCAAGGCGGCGGCCGTAGCCTGAGCACCGGCGAACTGACCGCTCTGGTCAACAAGGACGCCGGCGTGGTGGTGGACATCCGCCCAACCAAGGATTTTGCCGCTGGTCACATTGTCGGCGCGGTGAACATTCCGCAGGACAAACTGGCTGCACGCATCGGCGAACTGGAAAAGCACAAGGCCAAGACCATCATCCTGGTCGACGCCCTGGGCCAGATCGCCGGTACCCACGCTCGCGAGCTGATGAAGGCCGGCTTCACCGCCGCCAAGCTGTCCGGTGGCGTTTCCAGCTGGAAAGCCGACAACCTGCCGCTGGTGAAGTGACATGAACAACGTCGTCGTCTATTCCAGCGATTACTGCCCTTATTGCTCGCGGGCCAAGTACCTGCTCGAGAACAAAGGCGTGGCCTTCGAAGAGATCAAGGTCGATGGCAAGCCTCAGGTGCGCGCCGCCATGGCTCAGAAAGCCGGACGCACGTCCGTGCCGCAGATCTGGATCGGCAGCACCCACGTTGGCGGTTGTGATGATTTGTTTGCCCTGGAGCGCGCGGGTAAGCTCGACGCGCTGCTCAAGGCCTGAACTCCATACCCTATAAAAAGCCCAAGATCAGAAAGGATCTGAGATGACTGACCAACAGAACACTGCAGCTGGCGAAGAAGAAACCGCACCGCAATTCTCCTTGCAGCGCATCTACGTACGTGACTTGTCCTTTGAAGCCCCGAAAAGCCCGGCGATCTTCCGCCAGCAATGGGAGCCGAGCGTCGGTCTGGATCTGAACACCCGCCAGAAGCCGCTGGAAAACGATTTCCACGAAGTCGTGCTGACCCTGTCGGTTACCGTTAAAAACGGTGACGAAGTGGCGTTCATCGCTGAAGTGCAACAGGCCGGTATCTTCCTGATCAAGAACCTGGACGACGCTTCGATGAGCCACACCCTGGGCGCGTTCTGCCCGAACATCCTGTTCCCGTACGCTCGCGAAGCGCTGGACAGCCTGGTGACCCGTGGCTCGTTCCCTGCCCTGATGCTGGCGCCGGTGAACTTCGACGCACTGTACGCGCAAGAGCTGCAGCGCATGCAGGCGGCTGGCGAGACGCCGACCGTTCAATAACCGGTCGTCCACGCACGTCCAATGTGGGAGCGGGCTTGCTCGCGAAGGCGGTTGATCATTCAGCATTGATGCTGACTGACAGACCGCCTTCGCGAGCAAGCCCGCTCCCACATTTGTTATGCGGTGTTATTTGAAGTCGTTCTGGCGCCAGGCTTCGTAGACGGCTACGGCTACTGTGTTCGACAGGTTCAGGCTGCGGCAGCCTTCGCGCATCGGCAGGCGCAGGCGCTGGTCGACGGGCAGGGCGTCGAGCACCTCGGCGGGCAGGCCACGGCTTTCCGGACCGAACAGGAACGCATCGCCCGGGACGAAACTGACGTCATGAAACGGTCGCGAACCCTTGGTGGTGAAGGCGAACACCCGTGGCTGGCCCAGGCTTTCCAGGCAGCTGGCCAGGTCCGCATGGCGTTGCAGAGTGGCATACTCGTGGTAATCGAGGCCGGCCCGGCGCAGGCGCTTGTCGTCCATCTCGAAGCCCAGCGGTTCGATCAAATGCAGGTGGCAGCCACTGTTGGCGCACAGCCTGATAACGTTGCCGGTATTCGGCGGAATTTCCGGTTGGAAAAGGATGACGTGAAACATGCACGGCTCCGAAGGTAAAGATGAGCGGCATTCTACGCCGCAAGCCGACCCTCGTTCGAAACTATTCCCACGGGTGATGGCATCGCTGGCGATTGTCGGGGTGATGGTGGGCATGATGATCGGCCGCCTGACCACCCCCGACCCCAGCGAGCTGCAGCAGGTCGACGTGACCAGTGATGGGTTGGTGGTGTGGTTCAACAACGAACCCAAGACCCATGGCGAGATCGTCGATGGCAGCGTCGCGTTGTTATTCGAAGCCCAGGGCAAGGCGCAGCAAGGTCAGCTCAAGCTCAACGACAAAAGCGTGAACTGGCGGGTGCGTTTGAGTGATGGGGGGTTGTTGCTGACGGCAGTGGCGGCCCGGCCTTTACAAGGCGACTGGGCCGGTCGCGAGGTCGATGACCGCTGGCGGCTGGAGATCCATCTCCGGGAGCAATAAAAGAGGGGATTCCCCGGCCTGCCTGTACCAAGGTCCCCAAAACGGCAGGATTCGCGCACGGTGTCGCGAACCCGGTGTAAAGAGGGAATCCCCGGCCTGCCTGTACCAAGGACCCCAAAACGGGAGGGCTCGCGCATGGCGTCGAGCCCGGTGTAAAGAAGGAACCCCTGACCTGCCTGTATCAAGGGCCCCAAAACCGGTGGACTCGTCGCTGTGTGCGGTGTGAGCCCGGTGTAAAGAGGGGAATCCCCGGCCTGCCTGTACCAAGGTCCCCGAAACTGGGTAGTGATCTGAATCACTGATGAGACCATTGCAGGGGGCGTGCCAGGTGTTAAGAAGTTGAGATGGAAAGTTGCGTACCATGGTCGAAAGCCCCGTAATTCGGGGCTTTCGTGTTTTTTCGAACAGGGTTCGTTTGTGAAAACAGAAGGGAAGATAGAGTCGTTGCCGTGCGCGATTGCGGTTCACGGTGCATTGCGGCGGTGCACAGGGATTGAAAGTAGGGCGCGAGCCTGCTCGTGAAATGGTGGGTCCGTCAGCATCGATGTCGAAGGTAATGGCCCCTTCGCGAGCAAGCCCGCTCCCACAGGGTTCAGTCGCGTTCACACGAGAGTGAAAGCACCAGAAATCCACTGTGGGAGCGGGCTTGCTCGGGTAGAAACCGGAGACATCCTTTACGTTTTAAACCGGAGACATCGTTTACAGGTATGAAATACGGTCAGGAGGTACCTGACCATGCCCTGGAATCGAGAGTCACCAATGGATCAACGAATAAAACTC
>Ga0208788_1000022_pt1 | contig 129861 bp, 124 predicted proteins | sample Wag4_2014_7_11_3_FD_187363 | JGI IMG/M metagenome (GOLD analysis project Ga0208788, IMG submission 187363) | Fresh water mixed with fracking chemicals microbial communities from Ohio, USA - Utica-2 Time Series FC 2014_7_11 (SPAdes) (version 2) ... | reverse complement strand
GAAGCATGTTGCCCACATTGCCTGGATCTTGTAGACCATCGAGCACGATCCAGTCCTGCCATGGCCCGCTCTCCCTTAGCGCATGCGCAAGGCTCAGACGGGATTCTGGCTTGGGCATGATCAGACCCACGCCCTGAGGCTGCTCAACCTGCGAGAGACGCGACCAGAGGCGAGACGGAATGACTACGCCTGGAATGCCACAGGCCAAAGCCTGCTCCACCAGCGCACGCAACTCAACGCGCTGGGCAGCCTCGCTCTCGACAATAAGGCACATCTGGGCCGCATCGGTCTCACCACGCTGTGCGCACTGAACCCCCTCCATCACCAACCGTGTGCCCTCGAGCCAGATCGCTCCGGTCTCACGGCGGACCCGCGCAGACTCGCTCACGCGGCGCCAGTGCTGAAACCGCGGATTCTGTTCGGATTCAATCAGCTCCATTAAGCCAAGCCTTATGTTTTTAAAAGTTGAAAACTCACGCGATGCACAGGGCTGGGACCCAGCGTCTTGATGGCTTGTCGATGCGCCGCAGTCGGGTAGCCTGCGTGCTGCGCAAAGCCATAGCCCGGGTGTAGCTGGTCTAGCCGACGCATCTCCTGGTCACGCGCGGTCTTGGCCAGAATGGAGGCCGCGGAGATCTCTGCGCAGAGTGCATCGCCGCCCACCAGGGTGTCGGTCGGCCACGGCCAGTCGAGTGACCTCAAATGCCTCGCAGGGTGAATAGATCCATCGACTCGCACCTGCTCGATCGCTCCCAGCCGATCGACACAGGCCGTCACCGCGCGATGCATGGCAAGGAGCGTCGCTTGCAGAATGTTGTGGGTATCGATCTCATCGACGCTGGCCCAGCCTATGCCCCAGGCGCGGGCTTCCGCCTGAATGCGCACGGCCAGCGACTCACGACGCCTCGCACTGAGCTGCTTGGAGTCTGCCAGACCCCAGGCAGATGCACCCATGGGTAGCGCCACTGCGGCAGCGCAGACAGGCCCTGCGAGTGGACCACGCCCTGCTTCGTCCACCCCAATCATGTCAGGCACTCCTGAAGCACCAGGGCAACCTGTTGTGCCGCATTGCGGCGTAACTGATCGAGCAGCCCCAGGGTGACCTCTCGATAGTCGCGTCTGCGCACGGGATCTCCCTCCCAGGCCCTGAGCGCCTGCTCGAGCGCATTGGGCTCGCAGGACTGCTGCAGCAGCTCGGGAACCCAATCCTGCTTGAGCAGCAGGTTGGGCAGACTGACACGAGACACAATCGCTTTGCGACGCATGAGTCGCTCCGTGAGCCAGGGCACTTGATAAGCCACAACCTGCGGCACCTGATAGAGAGCAGCCTCTAGCGTGGCCGTGCCGCTGGCGATCAGCGCAAGATCGGCCGCCTCTAGCGCTAGATGAGACGCTGGACGAGCCGGATCGGGACTCAGGGGTCCGACGATCCGCATGCCTAAATCGCGCAGCGCTGCATACCCGGGTAGGCCCTCGAGCTGGAGACGCGCCGCCTGCGAGGGCACCGGAAGCAGAATCTGGTGTGAGCGCGAAAACCGCAACGCAGTCTGAAAAAAGATAGGCCCCAGACGGGAGAGCTCAGCCTGGCGTGACCCAGGCATGAGCACCAGCACAGGACGTACATCACTTTCGGGAAGACCAAGTTGATGCCGCGCGGAAAGGGGATTGAGTGAGCACGGCACCAGATCGGCCAGAGGGTGGCCAACGTAATGCGCCCTCACCCGGGTTGGAGCGTAGAGCGCAGGCTCATGGGGGAAGAGGCAGAGCATGTGGTCCACAGCGGCGGCAATGGCAGCGAGGCGCTCAGGCCGCCATGCCCAGATGCTCGGACTCACCAGATGAGCAGTGGGAATACCCCGCGCGCGCAGCCGAGCTTCGAGCGCCAAATTAAAGTCAGGCGCATCCACCCCCAAAAAAAGATGAGGGGGCTGAGATACCCAACGTTGCGTGAGCGCTTTGCGCAGTCTTAAAAGGGCAGGAAGGCGTTGTAGCACCTCAACATAGCCCCTGACGGCCAACTGCTCCGAGCGCGCCCAACAGTCCATGCCAAGCGCAGCGAGCTGCGGGCCACCAACCCCCTCGAGCGCCAGATCCGGCATGTGAGCGCGCAACGCCACCAAGGCATCGCGCACAATCAGATCGCCTGAGGCTTCCCCTGTGACGAGCCCAAGCCGCTTCACACGATCAACGAATAATCCCGCGCCCGGGCTGCGAGAGAAACTGATGCAAGAGGGCTACGGCTGGGCGAGTAAGGGCGTCTTCAGCAAGTGCTGACAGAGCTTCAGCAAGCGTACTGCCGGACTTATAGACCTGCTTGTAAGCGCGCCGCAGCGCCTGAAGGTCTTCATCGGAGAATCCTCTGCGCTTGAGGCCCTCGACATTGATGCCATGGGGGGCGGCAGGATTACCCGTGGCCATGACATACGGAGGAAGGTCTTGAATGAGCGTGGTCCCCGCTCCCGTCATGGCATGCGCCCCAACCCGAACAAACTGATGCACCCCCGTGATGCCGCCAAGAATGGCCCAGTCGCCAACATGGACATGCCCAGCCAGCTGGACCGCATTGGCCATGATGGTGTGTGAACCAACGCGACAGTCATGCGCAATGTGAACATAGGCCATGATCCAGTTGTCGTTGCCGACCTCTGTGACCCCAGAGTCTTGCACCGTCCCCAGGTTCACCGTGCAGCACTCCCGAAAGGTATTGCGATCGCCGATGACAAGACGAGTCGGCTCACCCTTGTATTTCTTGTCCTGAGGCGCTCCGCCGATCACGCAGTGCGAGTGGACAACATTCTCGCGGCCCATTTGGGTGTGGCCAAGTATCTGCGCATAGGCATGCACGCTGCACCCCTCGCCTAGTTCCACATGCGGCCCAACGATGGCAAACGGCCCGACCTCTACCCCCTCATGGAGCACCGCCGATGCATCGACTATTGCCGAGGGGTGCACCTTAGGCACTTTTCGGAACCTCACGCAAAGCACACATCAGGTCCGCTTCTGCAGCGAGCTGTCCGTCCACCAAAGCCTTCGTCTTATATTTCCAAATCCCTCGTGCATGGCGCTCGATGCTCACGTCCAGCATGAGCACATCGCCAGGAACAACCGGCCGCTTGAACCGACAGTTATCGATACCTGCGAAGAAGTAGATCTGACCCTCCTGCGCCTGGCTCTGAATGGTCTTGAAAGAGAGAATGCCCGCGGCCTGTGCCAAGGCCTCAATAATCAATACCCCGGGCATGACGGAGTAGTTCGGAAAGTGGCCAGTAAAGAAGGGCTCATTGATGCTCACGTTCTTCTGGGCCAACAGGCGCTCTCCTGGCACGACCTCCAGGACCCGATCCACCAGCAGGAATGGGTAGCGGTGTGGGAGCGTGTCCATGATGGCTTGGATGTCGAGAGCAGGTACGGAGGCTGTCATAGTGTGTGATTCATGGTTCAAGAGACTAGGATTTTGACAGGCGTCGCACACGCGCAGCGCTGCGTTGCCATTCTTTTTCCGGCTGCAAGGGGTAAAAGCCCACGTACTTGCCGGGTTCTGTAATGGAAGACATAACCAGACTCATCGGGCCAATGACGGTACCGTCAGCAACCTCGAGGTGCCCAAGCACGCCGGCAGCACCGCCGATCTGACAGAAGGCACCAATACGGGCACTGCCTGCAATGCCCACGCACGCCGCAATTGCGGTGTGATCACCAATGATGACGTTGTGTGCAATCTGAATCTGATTGTCGAGTTTGACGCCATGCCCGATCCGCGTGTCGCTCAGCGCACCGCGGTCGATGGTGGTATTCGCGCCAATCTCAACATCATTGCCAATGATCAGCCCTCCAGTCTGAGGAATCTTCACCCAGTGGCGCTCGGGCGTTGGCGCAAACCCAAAACCATCTGAACCCAAAACGGCACCCGGATGAATGACAGCCCGCTCACCAATGATGACGCCCGCACACACCGTGACGCGTGCTGCAAGCTGACTGCCCTCGCCAATGTGAGCACCCTCGCCCACCACGACCTGGGGGCCTAGGTCACAGCCCGCAGCAATGACGGCGCCGGCTTCAATCACAACGCCTGGCCCGATGCGCACCGACTCACCGATCTTTGCCGTGGAATCGATGACTGCGCTGGGGTGAATTACGGTGGCTGCCCCAGTCTGCCCTCGCTGGTGGCGAGCCAAGGCACCCGCCGCCTGAGCAAAAAACAGATAGGGGTTCTCTGTCAGGACGCGCGCTGAGAATCGCGCAGCCAGCAAAGCATGCTCGGGCCTCACGACCACTGCGCCAGCACCGGATGCCTGCAGATCGGGGAGGTAGCGCTCGTGCGCAACGAAAGAGACGTCAGTGGCCTGGGCGGAGCTCAGTGGAGCGAACCGACGCAATGCAAACTCTGCTGCACCCTCGAAACGGGCCCCGAACTGCCGGGCCACGTCAGAGAGGAGGAGGTTACTTGGCTGCTGGCCCATTCAAGGCACGAATCACTTTGTCTGTGATGTCAATGCGGGGTGATGCGAAAACGGCCTCTTGAAAAATAACGTCGTACTTCTCAGCCTCGGCTATCTGACGAATGGCCTTATTGGCCCGCTCAACAACCGCTGCGAGTTCCTCGTTGCGACGCTGGTTGAGGTCCTCACGAAACTCCCGCTGCCGGCGCTGCAGGTCGCGTTCCATATCGGCGATCTCGCGCTGACGCTTCGCACGCTCGGACTCGGCCATCGTGGGGGCGTCGCGCTCGAGCTTCTCAGACAATCCACGCAACCGCGCGACGAGCTCCTGAAGCTCTTTCTCTTTCGAAGCAAACTCGGTCTCAAGCTTCTTCTGCGCAGCCTTTGCAGGGGCTGAATCGCGAAGGACCCTATCGGTGCTAACAAAACCAACTTTTGCATCAGCGGCTGTTGCCGGCATAGCAGCCAGCACAAGGCCAGTCGACGCAGCAACGAACAGTGAGCGCAGGGGGAAAAAACGAGTCATGGTGCGAGAGTCCTTGAATTAAGCAGTCAGAAATAGTGTCTCACAGGCGCTTTGATCGCCCTTAGAAGCCGTTGGTAATCTGGAATTGGAAGCGCTGGGTCGTGTCGGTCGGCTTCTTCTTGAGCGGAGTACCGAAACTCAGTTTAAGGGGGCCAACAGGTGAGCGCCAAGTCAGTCCCAAACCCGCAGAGGCGCGAATGTCATCGAAGGCCATCTTGTCGTCCTCACCCCACACACTCCCTAAATCGAGGTAAGCAAACACCCGAATGGACTTGTCGTTCGACATGCCTGGCAAGGGCGAGAGCAGCTCGTTGTTGAGCGTAAATCGTCTGTTGCCGCCAACCGCACTGCCGAACTCGTCTCGTGGCCCAATGCCACTCGACTGAAACGCACGCACCGAGCCAATGCCGCCCGCGTAGAAGTTCTTAATAACCGGATAATTCTGCCCCCCGAGCCCAAAGCCAAACGAGGTCTCGAGGTTGGTGGCGTAGGTAATGGTTTTGGTTACCGGCAGGAACCACTGCAGTCCATAGCTACCTTTGACGTACTCCAGGTCACCCAATGGCGTTGCAAGCTCAAGGTTTGCATACTGATAGTGGCCCTTCGTTGGGGCAAGCCCCGAGTCACGCGTGTCGCGAGACCATCCCGCAGTCAACGAGACCGTATTGGCGTCGTTTCCATAAGCTTCAATGAACGAGCTCCAGTTTGCCGATAGCTGGCCTTCTACCTTTGTATTTTCGGCGACCGCGCCGAAGAAGACCCGATCATCCTCTGTGTACGGAACACCAAAGCGCACCCCAAAGCCAGTAGATTGGAGTTTGTAGTCTGCCAGCGCGGTGAGCTCATCTGCGTTGAAGGTACGGGTGTAGAGATCAATGGCGCGCGAGACCCCTTCGTCGGTGTAATAGGGATCGCCATAGCTCACAGAAAAGACTCGGCTGACCCGGCTGGTGTTCACCTCCAAGCTGAGGCTGGTTCCCGAGCCCAGAAAGTTCTGCTGACTGAACGACCCGGAGAATACGAGTTTTTCGGTGCTCGAAAAGCCTGCTCCGAAGGTGAAGCTGCCCAGGGGGAGCTCCTCAACCTTCACGTTGACGTCAACCTGATCACCCGCCCCTGCGACTTGCTCGGTGTCGAGCTCAACATTCTTAAAGTAACCGAGCCGGTCGATTCGGTTCCGGGAATTTTTCAGACGCTCGCCGTCATACCAGGAGGACTCCATCTGGCGCATCTCACGACGGATAACCTCGTCACGTGTCTTTGCATTTCCAGAGATATTGATGCGACGGACATACACCCGACGCCCCGGGTCCACTTGCAGCATGAAGTCCGCGGTCTTGGCCTCTCGATTGAGCTGAGGAACTGGCGTAACGTTGGCAAAGGCATAGCCAAGATCGCCCAATCGGTCTGTCATGCGCTTGGTGAGATCGAGCATCTGCTCATTCACATACAGGTCGCCCTTCTTGAGCTTGACCATGTCTTTGAAGGTCTGGTCCTGACCCAGCATGTCGCCCGTGAGCGAGACCGCTCCCAAGCGATAGGGGTCACCCTCTTGGACCACGAGGGTAATGGTGACCTCCTTGCGATCTGGGGAGAGTGAGACCAGGCTCGAATCAATATTAAATTCCAGATAGCCACGGTTTAGGTAAAAGGCTCGGAGTGCCTCAAGGTCTGCCGAGAGCTTTTGGCGCGAGTACTGATCGGCTTTGGTGTACCAGCTGATCCAATTGGAAGGCGAGAGTTGAAACTCCTTGAGCAGTGCACTCTGAGAGAACCGTTTGGCCCCTACGATGCGGATTTCGCGAATGCGCGCGTCCTCGCCCTCATCGATGGCAATAGACAGTGCCACCCGGTTACGCTCGAGGGGCGTGACGGTAGTCTGAACCTGGACATCGTATTTTCCGCGGCCCAAATACTGACGCTTGATTTCTTGCTCGGCGCGCTCCAGCACCGCCCGGTCGAAGATTCTTGCCTCGGCAATGCCCGAGTCTCCGAGTGCCTTCTTGAGGGTATCTGCCTCGAACTCCTTGGCCCCAGTGACCTCGAGTGCACCAATCGCTGGGCGTTCTTCGACAATGACCACCAGGACCTGACCCTCAAGGGCGACCTGGACATCTTTAAAGAAGCCCGTGGCAAAGAGTGCTCTGACCGCAGCGGCAATGCTCTCTTGACTGACGCGATCGCCGACTTTGACGGGCAAATAAGAGAACACCGTTCCGGGTTCAATTCGGGAGAGACCCTCGACACGCACATCCCGCAAAGTCACGCTGTCGGGAGCGGTGACCGGCGGTGCGGCTACGCTGGGCGCAGGAAGCTGAACTTGAGACTGCGCAGCAGGGGCGGAGAACAACGCTGCAATGGCCAGCGGAAGAGAACTGCGGAGCAACAGAGTGGACATGAGTTTAAGTGCCGAAGTAACGAAGCAGGTCGCTGGCCAAGGCCAGGCCCGTGAGCGAGAGAATTGCAGCAAGGCCAAGCTGCTGGCCAATGCGCTGTGCGCCTTCCGAGAGCGGACGCCCCCTCACAAACTCGATCGCATAATACAGGAGGTGTCCACCATCGAGCATGGGCACCGGGAGCAAGTTCAGAATGCCAATGCTCACGCTCACCAAAGCCAGGAATCCGAAAAAGGCCAGCATGCCCCGGTCTGCGCTCTGGCCTGCGGCATCTGCGATGGTGGCAGGGCCACTTAACTGGCGCCAGGAAAGATCACCCGTCAGCATTCGGCCAAGGGCCGTGAGCGAGAGGCTCGCCATGTCAAAGGTTCTGGTGAACCCCTCAGCGATGGCCTGGCCAACGTCCTGCTCAACCCGCACCGTCTGAACCACCGGGGCGAGTCCAAGGCCCACACGGATCTGCCCATCGGGGCCAGCAACCGGCACAAGGCTCACCCTGCGAGCACTGCCTGGCGCCTCTTCAATGGGCTGTCCTGGGTCCTCTGACTTCACGACCGAAACCAGATCCAGCACCAGGGGCTGCCCCGCGGCCTGCCGCACCGCTTGAATCAGCGCAGCGGGCTGTTCCAGAGGCAGGCCGTTGAGCCCAAGAAGTACCTGTCCCTCTTGTATTCCAGCCTGCTGGGCTGGCGAGCCTACCAAGACCTGGGTAATACGCACTGCCATCGACTGCAGCTGCAGGCCGGTTCGCTGCAACGTGTCTTCGGGCCCGGCGTCTGGCCGGGCGGGATCACGCCGGACCTGCAATGTCACAGTCCTTGGGGATGCACCCCGAGATTGCACGGTAAGCGCGACGTTCAAATCGCCCTGAGCGACCGCCTCTTTGAGTAGGGCCCACCGCAAGGCCTGGTAATGCCCGATAGGCGTGTCATTGACCGCCAAAACCTCATCGCCCGCGCGCAGGCCTGCGCGAGCCGCGGGTGTCTCGAGCGCAGGGGCAGCCAGAATGGCTCTGGGTTCCTCCCTGGGAAGTGCGGCGAGTGCGGCGTAGGCCACGATGGCAAAAACGAAATTGGCCAGTGGTCCCGCAGAGACGACCCAAGCACGGGCTGCGAGTGAACTTTGGTCAATATTGAGCTTCACGTATCCGCCCAGGGGAAGTATGGACAGCGCCCATTCGCACCCGCGGCGGTCTTTTAATCGAAACAACACCCGCCCAAAACCAATCGAGAATCGCTCGACATGAACCCCAACGGATCGCGCCGCAAGGTAATGGCCCATTTCGTGAATGAACACCAAGAGCCCAACCGCCAAGAGAAACCACAGCAGCATCATGCTTGATCAGCCCTTTGTCGCACGTTTGCGGATGCGCTCTGAGGCCAGGGCACGAGCCGACTGATCGATCATGAATACATCCTCTAGCTGGGTGGGGTTCGACAGACGAGGGGCCAAGTGACTGACCGTTTCTTCAATGGTTTCGACCATCGCTCCGAAGGACAGTTCACGCGCAAGAAAGGCAGCAACACAGGCCTCATTGGCTGCATTGAGCACGTTGGTTGCAGCGAGTCCGGCCTCCAGGCAGGCCCTTGCGAGCCTGAGCGCTGGAAAGCGGTCGAGGTCTGGGCATTCGAAATCGAGCTGCGTGAGCTGCGTCCAGTCCAGTGACTTGACCTGTGTGCTTATTCTCGCGGGCCAGGCCATGGCGTGACCAATAGGGGTGCGCATGTCTGGAGAACCGAGCTGCGCAAGCGTTGAGCCATCTTCGAACTCCACCATGGAGTGAATCACGCTCTGGGGGTGGACCACCACATCGATCTGCGTACTGGGCAGCGAGAACAACCAGTGGGCCTCGATCAGCTCGAGCCCCTTGTTCATGAGAGAGGCGGAATCGACGGAGATCTTTTGGCCCATGGACCAGTTGGGATGCTTAACGGCCTGCTCGGGAGTAGCTCGTCGGATGTCCTCAGCAACCCAGGTTCGAAAGGGCCCACCCGATGCAGTCAACAGCAGGCGACGCACATGCGCTGGGCGCTCAAAGCAGGTGTATTCCGCACCCAGGCACTGAAAAATCGCGTTGTGCTCGCTGTCCACGGGCAGCATGTGGGCGCCGTGCTGTTGGGATTGCGCAGCCATGAGCCCACCGGCGCATACGAGGGCCTCTTTGTTTGCGAGCAATACCGTTTGTCCGCGCGAGACTGCTGCCCAGACGGAGCGCAGACCTGCGATCCCTACAATGCCTGCGACCACTTTCTGGGGGCCCTCGCCCTCCGCGAGGGCACAAAGCCCATGCTCCCCCTCAAGGACCTCAAGGCCGCGAAGCCAAGGATCCGAGTGTTCGCGTAGCCGATCGCGCAGCACTGCTGCCGCTCGGGGAGATGCCATCGCGAGCACTCGAGGGTGGCACCGCTCGGCGCAGGCCAAGAGTCCTTCTACGTCTTGATTTGCACTGAGCCCAAAGACACGAAAGGACTCTGGGTGCTGCTCGATAAGATTGAGCGTGCTCTCTCCGATCGAGCCTGTCGCTCCGAGTACGGTAATGGTCTGCATGCGCCCTCCCAATCGCTTGCGTCGGGGGCTAATAGCCGCCCGTATCTGCCCACCATGATGCCAGTAACGCAAGCGGCACGACGGCGATCAGCGCATCGACCCGATCGAAAACGCCCCCATGCCCGGGCAGCAACCGGCCGGAGTCCTTCACGCCAGCCAGGCGCTTGAGGAGTGACTGGTGAAGATCCGCCCATACAGCGACAAAGGTGATGAGCAGGATTGCTGCAAGCAGGCCAAGCCAGCCAGAGCTCCAACTGATGAGATTGGGCCAGCTGTCGGGCCAGTAGAGGGTGGCAGAGACCCCGTAAACGAGATTAAGGACCACTGCACCCAACACGCCTGCCCAGGTTTTGCCGGGACTGATGGAGGGAGCAAGCTTACGGCGACCAAACGCACGCCCCGTGAAGTAGGCCCCAGTATCGGCGATCCAGACCAACAACAGGATCGAGAGCAGAAAGCCAAGGCCCTGAAGGCGAGCCTCCCAGAGGCTAATAAACGCCGCAGTGCTTGCGAGCAGCGCAAAAGAGAGACCGATCCAGCCTCGGGGGGTATTGACCAGGCTGATGCGCCAGGGCACCCAGAAAAGCCATGCTAGGCCAGCTGGAATGCAGAGCCATGGTAGGAGATCGGAGGGCAGCACCCAGCCGTCTAGCAGCCAGATGAGTCCCCCTACACCCAGTGCAACAGGACCCAACCACTCTGCTCCCGCGGGCAATGAGAGCAGGTTTGACCACTCCTTGAGACACCACGCGCAGATGACGAGACAGCCCGCTGCAAACCCAAGCGGGGACGACCAAAGCGCCCAAGGAATCAGAAAGCCAAGGAGGACGACCGCGGTCAGTACGCGGGTGGTCAGCATGAGCGGGCAGCGACACGAGCCTGCCCTGGTGCACGACCAAAGCGCCGTTCGCGACCGCGATAGGCCTCTAAGGCCAACTCGAACTCAGCCTCTCCGAACTCGGGCCAGAGGCAATCGGTGAAATAAAACTCGGTGTAGGCCAATTGCCAGAGCATGAAATTGCTGATGCGAGTCTCGCCGCCCGTGCGAATGAAAAGATCGGGCTCTGGTAGGTCAGCGCTAGAAAGATAGGGCGCGAGGTGTTCTTCAGTGATGGCTTTCCCGGCCAGGGCGAGGTCGGGCTGCGCATCGAGCAGCCTTCGCATTGCCGCGAGGAGATCCCAGCGCCCGCCGTAATTCACTGCAACGGAGAGCACGAGCCCCGTGTTTCCAGCTGTCTTGGTCTGGGCAGCCTCAATGGCGTCTCTGAGCTTCTGACTGAAGGCCGTGAGGTCACCGATCACCCGCAGCTGCACATTGGCAGCGTGCAGGGAGCGAACCTCGCGCTGAAGTGCTCGCAGAAAGAGGCCCATCAGAAAGCTCACCTCCTCCTCGGGACGCCGCCAATTCTCAGAGCTAAATGCAAACACCGTGAGGGCCTCGATTCCGCGCTTCGCACAGGCCTCGACCACACCGCGCAGGGCTGCAACCCCTCGCTCATGACCGGCCATGCGCGGGAGCAAGCGGTTGGTTGCCCAACGGCCGTTTCCATCCATGATGACAGCCACATGCCGAGGCATGTCGCCGACCTCAGGGACCACCAGGGTTGAACTCTGGATTTTGGATCTCGGCATGAGGGGCCTATACCGTCATGATTTCGGACTCTTTTTGAGTCACGACCTTATCGATCTCCGCCACAAATCGATCCGTGAGCTTCTGAATGTCTTCCTGCGCGCGACGCTCGTCATCCTCGGAGATCAGCTTTTCTTTGACCCCCTTTTTGAGCTGCTCGTTTGCATCGCGGCGGATATTGCGCACGGCAACCTTAGCCTCCTCTCCCTCTGACTTCACCACCTTGGTGAGCTCTTTGCGACGCTCCTCGGTGAGGGGTGGCATGGGGACACGAATGAGGTCGCCGCTGTTGGCAGGATTGAGGCCCAGATCAGACTCACGAATGGCCTTTTCGACGACAGCCACCATTTTCTTTTCCCATGGTGCTACGCCGATGGTTCGTGCATCGATGAGCGTGAGATTGGCCACCTGAGAGAGCGGCGTCGGGCTCCCGTAGTAGTCCACCTCGATGTTCTCGAGCAGACCAGGATGGGCGCGACCCGTTCTGATCTTTGAGAGATTCGACTTGAGGGACTCGAGGCTGCGCACCATCTTCTGGTCGGCCCCTTGTTTGACGTCTTGCGGATTCATTCAGTGTTCTCCTCTGCTGTGCAGTCTAGACATGGACCAGGGTGCCCTCGGACTCCCCGCGGACTGCAGACAATAGGGCGCCGGGCTTAAATACACTCAGAACCCGGATGGGCAGCCGTTGATCACGACAGAGTGCAAAGGCCGTGGCGTCCATGACCTTGAGATTACGCGAAATGGCTTCATCGAAGCTGACTTGATCGTATCGGGTGGCATGCGGATCCTTGGCAGGATCGGATGTGTAAATGCCATCGACCTTGGTCGCCTTGAGCACCACCTCTGCCCCGATTTCGGCACCGCGCAGCGCAGCAGCAGTATCGGTGGTGAAGAACGGATTGCCTGTGCCCGCAGCAAAAATAACGATCTTGCCTTCTTCCAGGTAGCGAATGGCCTTTGGGCGAATGTAGGGTTCGACGACCTGATCGATGCGCAGCGCAGACTGCACGCGGGCCTCAAGCCCCTTTTGGCGGATCGCATCTTGAAGCGCCAAGGCGTTCATGACCGTGGCAATCATGCCCATGTAGTCGGCCGTGGCGCGGTCCATGCCATTCGAGCCGAGTGCAACCCCACGAAAAATATTGCCTCCGCCTATCACCACGGCAAGCTGAGTGCCAAAGGCCGTGACCTGGGCCAGCTCATTGACGATCCGGTCTAGGGTGCCTTTGTCAATGCCGTAGGAGGTATCCCCCATGAGGGCTTCACCAGAGAGCTTCAGCAGGACACGACGAAAAGGCTGAGCAGACATGTGGACTCCTATGGGGGGTTGAGAAATTAGGCGCCGCGGGCCGCTGCTGCAACCTCTGCTGCGAAATCTGTGACCTTTTTCTCGATGCCCTCACCCACGATGTAGAGCGTAAAGCCGTGGATCTGGGCGTTCTTGGCCTTGAGCAGCTGCTCGATGGTCTGTTTGCCGTCCTCTGCCTTCACAAAAACCTGGCCCAGCAGTGTGACGTCTTTGAGGAACTTAGCAACGGCACCGTCCACCATTTTGGCGACGATGTCGGCGGGCTTGCCGGCCTCCGCTGCCTTCTCTGCAGCTACGCGCTTCTCGGACTCGATCAGTGCGGGATCGACGCCACTGGAGTCGAGAGACTTGGGCTTGGATGCAGCGATGTGCATCGCCAGATCGCGGCCGAGCTGCTCGTTCCCGCCTTCCAGGTCCAGCAGCACCCCAATTTTGGAGCCACCGTGGATGTAGCTGTAGAACTGGCCCTTCGCAGGCTGCTTGACGAAGCGGCGCAGGGTCATGTTCTCTCCAATCTTGCCCACCAGAGCCGCGCGAACGGACTCAACGGTGCCATCGCCCAGCGCCAAAGCGGAGACCTCTTCCACGCTGCTCACCGAGTGGGAGAGGATGAGGTGGGCCACATTACTCGCGAAGGCCAGGAAATCATCGTTCTTTGCAACGAAGTCGGTCTCGCAGTTGATTTCGAGCATGACACCGTGACCGCCCTCGATCGCGATGGCAACAATGCCCTCAGCTGCAACCCGTGCGGCAGCTTTGGAAGCCTTCGAGCCCAGCCGAACCCGCAGAATCTCCTCGGCTTTCGTCATGTCTCCGTCGGCTTCGGTCAGGGCCTTCTTGCATTCCATCATGGGCGCGTCGGTCTTCTCCCGAAGCTCCTTGACCATTCCAGCGGTGATCTCAGGCATCTTTTTCTCCAATGTTCAGTTTAAAAAAAAGGGGCCGGTGAGCCCCTCGTGGTGCGGTGGGGACTCGGTTATGCCGAGGCCTCCTCGTTGACTTCAACAAATTCCTCGGACTCTTGAACCGCGGCGACCACATCGGCTACAGCATCGTGGCGCCCCTCGAGGATGGCATCGGCTACCGCGCGGGCATAGAGGCGCACAGCGCGGCTGGCATCGTCGTTGCCTGGAATGACATAGTCCACGCCCTCGGGGGAGTGGTTGGTGTCAACGATTCCGACAACAGGAATGCCAAGCTTGTTGGCTTCTTGAATGGCGATCTTGTGGTAACCGACATCGACCACGAACAGCGCATCGGGCAGGCCAGCCATATCCTTGATGCCACCAAGGGTTTTGTTGAGCTTCTCGAGCTCACGGCTGTGGGAGAGCGCTTCTTTTTTAGACATGCGCTCGAGGCCGCCATCTTCTGCAAGGGCTTCCATGTCCTTGAGACGCTTGATGGAGGTCTTCACGGTTTTGAAGTTGGTGAGCATGCCGCCGAGCCAACGCTGGTCAACAAAAGGCATGCCTGCACGGGTTGCCTCTTCTTGAATGATCTCGCGCGAGGAGCGCTTGGTGCCAACGAACATGATGCTGCCGCGGCGCGATGACAACTGACGCACGAACTTGATTGCGTCGGTCATGTTGGCCACAGTGGCCTCAAGGTTGATAATGTGAATCTTATTGCGATGGCCGAAAATAAAGGGGGCCATTTTGGGGTTCCAGAAGCGGGTTTGGTGTCCGAAATGAACGCCAGCCTCCAGCATTTCACGCATTGATACGGTTGACATGGTTTTTCTCCAGGCAAGGGTTGGATCTAACGCTATGCGGCTCGGTGCACGGGGGCACACCCTTGCGCCGCAGCGCGTGGCTTAAAAGCGTATGATTTTAACAATTTATGGCCGTTTCAATCAAATCACCTGAAGATATAGAAGGCATGCGCCTTGCGGGGCGCCTCGCGAGCGAGGTGCTGGACTTTATTACCCCCCACGTAAAACCCGGGGTCACGACAGAGGCCATCGACCGACTCTGTCATGACTTCATGGTGAATGTGCAGGGCACCATCCCCGCGCCGCTGAACTATTGCCCTCCGGGCTACTCGCCCTACCCCAAGTCCATCTGTACCTCGGTCAATCACCAGGTGTGTCATGGCGTACCGGGGTCCAAGCTCCTCAAAAGCGGCGACATTCTCAACATTGACATCACCGTCATTAAGAACGGTTACCACGGCGACACCAGTCGCATGTTTTTGGTGGGAAGCCCGTCGGTTGCCGCTAAGCGTCTGGTCGAGGTAACCCATGAGTGCATGTGGAAGGGCATCGAGCAAGTCGCGCCAGGAAAGACCCTTGGTGACATTGGGCACGCCATCCAGAAACATGCGGAGGGTCACGGCTTCTCCGTGGTCCGTGAGTTCTGCGGGCACGGGATTGGCAAGGTATTCCATGAAGACCCTCAGGTGCTGCATTACGGTAAGCCCGGCACGGGCATGAAGCTCGCCGCGGGCATGACCTTCACCATTGAACCCATGATCAACGCAGGACGTCCCGAGATTCGAGAACTCGCCGATGGCTGGACGATCGTGACCAAGGACCATAGCCTGTCTGCGCAATGGGAACACACCGTTTTGGTCACCGAGACTGGTTTCAGTGTCTTAACCGTATCTGAAGGCAGCCCCGACCGCGATCGGGGCTAGTCCAGCCCAGATCTCTGTGATCATGTCGCAAACCCATCCGACCCTCGCTGCCAAGGCACGGGTTCAGGAAGCGCGCGCCCGAAATGCCTCGGGCTGGGAGGCAGGTAAACCAGCAGAGGCCTTGCTCGCGAGCCTCTCGCGAGAGATCGACAAAATCATTCTCTCGCTCTGGCCGGCTAAACGGCTGGCATCAGTCGGATTGCTAGCGGTCGGCGGCTACGGTCGGGCAGAACTCTCGCCCTATTCCGATATCGACCTGCTGATTCTCCTCCCCGACGCGCAGGAGCCCACCCAAGAGCAGCAAGAAGCCATCGGCGAGTTTGTGACCGCCCTCTGGGACTGTGGGCTCGATGCCGGACACAGCGTGCGCAACCTCAGTGAGTGCGCCAAACAGGCCAGAGATGATCTTACGGTTGCGACATCTCTGCTCGAGTGTCGTCGCCTCGCAGGTCCCGCCTCCTGTGCGACCGAGCTCAGGGGCCTCTGGCGCGCCACCATCGACCCGGAAGTGTTTGCCCAAGGAAAGCTGCTCGAAATGCAGCAGCGGCACCACCGGTTCCAAGACACCCCCTACGCGCTTGAGCCCCATGTCAAAGAGAGCCCAGGCGGCCTCAGAGACCTCCATGCCGTGCTGTGGATCGCCAAAGGATATGGCATTGGCGAGACCTGGGCCGACCTCGCCCGAGCCGGTATGCTGACTCGGCAGGAGGCCGGGCAGCTCAGTCGTCAGCAGCACTACCTCCAGACAATCCGTGCCCATTTACATTTGTCCACAGGTCGTCGCGAGGATCGCCTTGTTTTTGACCTGCAGGGTGCAGTCGCCGCGAGATTCGGCCTTGAGGCTAAACCCGGTCGAAGGGTCAGCGAGGTGCTCATGCAGCGCTACTACGTAGCCGCCAAAATCGTCTCGCAGGTAACCTCGCTGCTCTTGGCAAATGTGGAAGCATTCAGTCAGAGCCACCAAGTACACCAGCCTGTGGCCTCTCGGCCTCTCGATACAGAATTCTGCGAAACCAGGGGTCTACTCGATATTCGGTCCGATGACCTCTTCGAGCGCGAGCCAGGGGCCATCCTTCGAGCATTTCTCCTCATGTCCCGGCACGCAACCCGCCGAGGCATGACCGCGCGCGCGCGCCGTGCCCTCTGGAACGCACGGGTGCGAGTCAATAAATCATTCCGAGAGCAGCCCGAGAACAAAGCAGCATTTATTGCGCTGTTTCGGGAACCCAAGGGCGTCGTCCATGCGCTTCGGCTCATGAATGACCTGGGCATTCTCGGCCGCATGCTTCCCGTCTTCCGCCGCATCATCGGCCAGATGCAGCACGACCTGTTTCATGTCTACACAGTAGATCAGCATATTCTTCAAGTCATTCGCAACCTGCGTCGGCTCACCATGGATGAGCACGCACATGAGTTTCCAGACCTGACCGAACTCATGTCCGATTTCGGTTCCCCATGGAAGCTTTATCTGGCGGCGCTCTTTCACGACATTGCCAAGGGCCGTGGTGGAGATCATTCACAGCTCGGAGCGATTGAAGTCCGGCGATTCGTGCGCCAGTTCAACATCGACGCCGAGACCGCAGACCTGTTGCAATTTCTGGTTGCCGAGCATCTCACTATGTCGACTGTTGCGCAGAAGCAGGATCTGGCAGATCCGGAGGTGATCTCTCGGTTTGCCACGCGAGTGGGGAATCTAGAGCGTCTTCAAGCGCTCTACATTCTGACAGTGGCCGATATCCGGGGCACCAGCCCAAAGGTCTGGAACCACTGGAAAGGCAGATTGCTTGCAGCGCTCTACCGGCAGACCCGCGAGGTTCTCGAGGCGAAACATGGGGAGCATGGACCGCAGGCGATTCAACAGGCGGCACTGGCAACCAAACGCGCCGAGGCCTTGCGTCTGATTCAACTCGAAGGCGAGGACCCGAGCCGTGCACGCGCGCTCTGGTCTAGCCTGCCCTTGGGCTACTTCCTTCGCCACGACGCCTCGGATATTGCATGGCATGCGGGCAGAATTCACCTGCAGGATGTGTCGCCCTCGGTTGCGGCCCGCCTGGCAGGCGGCGGTGAGGCCATTCAGGTTATGGTCTACGTGGAGGATACGCCGGCTCTATTTGCCCGCCTCGCCGGCTACTTTCACACCAAAGGGCTTGCGGTGCTCGATGCTCAGATCCACACGACTGCAAGCGGCTTTGCGCTTGACTCGTTCATGCTGGACGCGAGGCACCTGGAAGGGCGGCAACGGGCCATGCTCACGCTCATTAGTGACGACCTCCGACGTTTGATCGATCGTCCAGGACCCCTGCCCCAACCGCAGCTGGGCAAACTGTCTCGACAATCGCGAAGCTTTCCACTGCCCACCACGGTCCAGATCACGCCTGACGAGAACCATCAGACCTACACACTCAATCTCACCACCGTTGACCGCCCCGGTCTGCTCTATGCAATTGCATTCCAACTCGCCCAGTTTGGGGTCGATATTGCCAACGCACGCATCACCACCCTCGGCGAGCGCGCCGAGGATGTCTTTCTGCTGCAGGGAGGGAATCTGCAGCACGATCGCAGCCAGTTGGCGCTTGAGCGTGCGCTGCTTGCAACCCTCAGGACTGAACCGTTGAGCGAAGCCACGCCTCAAACGCCGGCCCTTCATGGGGGTGGCGACGCGCGAGCGTAACGTTAGCCTGCAAGTAGCCCAGCTTTGAGCCACAGTCGAACCGAGTTCCCTCATAGCGATAGGCCAAGATGGGCTCATCCTCGAGCAGGCGAGCGATACCGTCGGTAAGCTGTATTTCACCGCCCGTGCCCGGCGGGAGGCTCGAGAGAATGTCAAACAGCCGGGGCGTGAGCAAATAACGGCCCACAACGGCCAGAGTGGAGGGTGCCGACCCCTGGGCTGGCTTCTCCACAATAGAGGTGATGCGCTCCGTGCGCTGCCCCCAGGGACTGCTCGCGACAATGCCGTACTTGTGGGTTTCAGACGGGGGCACGTCTTGAACCGCCACGATGCTAGCGAGGTGCTTTTCGTAGACCTGCACCATCTGGGCCATTACGGAGACACCGCCCTCACCTGCATCCATGAGGTCATCCGCCAGAATGACCGCGAAGGGTTCATCTCCAACGACCGGACGCGCGCAGAGCACCGCGTGGCCGAGACCCAGGGGCTCAGCCTGACGAATGTAAATACAGTTCACGCCGGGAGGCGTCACGCTCCTCACCAACTCAAGCAACGCCTGCTTGCCTTTGGCCTCGAGCTCTGCCTCAAGCTCGGAGGCCTTGTCAAAATGATCTTCAATGGCCCGTTTGGAGCGACCGGTAATGAAGATCATTTCGGTAATCCCCGCAGCAACCGCCTCTTCAACCGCATATTGGATCAGGGGCTTGTCGACAATCGGCAGCATCTCCTTGGGGCTTGCCTTCGTGGCAGGGAGAAACCGAGTGCCCAAACCAGCGACGGGGAAGACCGCCTTTCGAACGCGCTTGGGGGTGCTCTGCGACATGGGGTCGCTCCTATTGAAAGGGTTGAATAACTGCCATAAAGCTTACGTCGTCCATGACCGGGACGCCAAGCGACTCTGCCTTGGTGAGCTTGCTGCCTGCCTCCGCTCCCGCAATGACAAGACTGGTCTTGGCGGAAACTGAACCTGTGACGCGCCCGCCAAGGCGACGCACCCATTGCGCAGCTTCATCGCGAGACAGACTGCTCAACGTGCCGGTCAGCACCACGGTTTTGTCTTGAAACGGTAGGCTTTGCCCCGCACCAAGTGCAGGCCCAGCGCGGTCTTCAGCCTCAAAGCTCAGAAAGCTCGCGACCGCAAATGCCTCATCGCGTGTCTGCGGGTCGGTGAAAAAGGCATGCACGGACTCGGCCACGACGGGTCCGACATCGGGTGCCTGCATGAGCATTTCGAGCGAGGCCTGCGAGAGCCCCTCGAGAGAGCCAAAGTGCTGCGCCAAATCCGCCGCGGTACGCTCACCAACGTGGCGGATGCCAAGCCCGAACAAAAAGCGCCCCAGTGAGACGCTCCGGGAACGTTGAATCTGGTCCAGCAGGTTCTGTGTCGACTTCTCCCCCTGGCGCTCAAGCTGCTCAATTGCAGAGGCCTCCAATCGATAGAGGTCCGATAAACGCGCAAGCAAACCCGCTCGAATCAGCAGATCGACCCGCTTCTCACCCAGGCCTTCAATATCCATGGCCTTGCGTTGAGCAAAATGGAGCATGGCCTGGCGCTGCTGGGCTGGACAGGTCAGCCCCGACACGCATCGCAAGGCCGCCTCACCTTCTGCACGAAAGACTGGCCCCCCGCAGGAGGGGCATTGCGTCGGCATGACGAAGGCAAGCGCGTTTTCGGGGCGCAACGCGAGGATGGGCCCAAGCACCTCGGGAATGACATCACCCGCCCGTCGAACCCATACGGTATCGCCAACGCGCACGTCCTTGCGTGCGATCTCGTCGTGGTTGTGCAGCGTCGCATTGGTGACCGTGACTCCACCGACACGCACGGGCTCTAATCTTGCCACCGGCGTGAGCGTTCCCGTTCGCCCGACCTGAACCTCAATCTCGAGCAGTCGAGTCGAAGCCTCCTCGGCGGGAAACTTGACTGCAATCGCAAAACGAGGAGCCCTCGATACGAATCCTGCGCGGATCTGCTGGGCGGTCTCCTCGAGCTTGACCACAACACCATCGACCTCAAAGGCGAGCTCCGTTCTCTCCCGCTGAACGTCGTCAATAAACTGCAAGACGTCAGTGAGGGGCAGATCCGCTCGGCGGTGCGAGCAAACCGGCAGGCCCCAGCCCGCGCAATCAGAGAGCATCTCGCTGTGTGTGCGCGGCCAGTTGGGTTGAGCGCTCTCATCCATGGCACCCACCCCATAGACAAAAAAGGCGAGAGGGCGCTCAGCAGTCACTCTGGGATCGATCTGCCGTAGGCTCCCCGCCGCTGCGTTCCTTGGGTTTGCAAAGACCTTTTCGCCCCTTTGGGTTTGCCGCTGATTGAGCGCATTGAAATCAGACTTGGTCATAAAGACTTCACCGCGCACCTCGAGGACACCTGGCCAGCCGGAACCGCTCAAGCGATGGGGAATACAGGAGACAGTCAAGATGTTTGGGGTGACATCCTCACCGACACTTCCATCTCCTCGTGTTGCGGCCTGGACCAGCGCCCCCTGCTCGTACCGCAGGCTTATGGCGAGGCCATCGAACTTCAGGTCAGCAGAGAATCGAAGCTCTCCCGCCCGATTCGCATCACCCGTGAGCAGCTCGGCTAGCCGACGGCCAAACTGAAGGACCTCCTCTGTCTCAAATGCATTATTCAGTGACAGCATGGGGACCGCATGCGTCACCGTTCGGAACTCTCTCCTCGCAGGCGCACCCACTTGAGAGAGCGGAGATTCATTGTTTCGCTCCGCTAGTGGCACCTGCGCATGGGCAGCCTCCAAGCGCTCGAGCTCTCGCACCAGCGCGTCATATTGAGCGTCGGAAATCTCGGGAGCATCATCGTGGTGATACAGCGTTTGATGCCTGCGTACCTCCTCACGCAGACGCTCTAGCTCAGACATAAACAGCCCTTGCGATCCAAGAGCCCGGCTCAAGGCCCGCTGCGCGCAGCTCGTCTGCTCGGGCTGCGACCTGACGCTCAATGAGCGCGAGATCCTCATCAAGCAGGCGCCGGTTCGACTCATCGACCAGACGGCCATCCAGCCACTCCACTGCAGACTGAAGGTCCTCCACCATGGATCGATATGCATCCTCAGGCCGCTCCACCCGTGGCAGATCAAGCATGCAGCTCAGCGCCCGCCCTTGATCTCCAGGCGCGAGGGAATATTGGACCTGCCCATGGCGATCGAGCCGCGAATACCGGCGGTCGGCACGCGGTTGCAGCCCGAGAGACTCGGCCCAACCGGCAAGTTGGGCGTCGGTTGGAGGGGCCGCAAGAATATGCAGCACCATCTGGCCGTCAAGCGCAGCAATCCGCCTCTCCGCGTCTCTGGAGTGGGCGTGGAGTTCCGCAAAACTGGCAAGCACATCTTCCCCCTCAAACCCGAGCGCATCGGCGCCATCGGTACGGAGCAGTTGACGAAGGTTGCGGGTCAACTCGACCCAAGCCTCGTAATCAGGCAGAGAGAGCGGACCAAGCCGATTGGCCAAGACGAGCCCGGCGTATACCGACTGAATGCGATCTGTATCGTCACGAACCACACGAACAGCAGCAGACTTGTTGCCCACCCGAACCAGGTCAGAGGCCGCTTGCAAAAACGCATCGGGCAGCACGTCTAGCGGGTAATCGAGCAGGCGGACAGAGGCCATGAGGCTCTCATGAAAGGGCGGAACGTCATCGAGGGCGCCACGGGCAGGAATATCCGGTTCAGGAGACAACACAGGTTCAGGCTCTCGTCGCTGCGCAGATGCCGGAGCCGATGTCCGGAGGCCACGGCGCAACTGACGATACTCTCTGAGATTAAACAGAAGCACTCCGACCAAGACCGCAGCGCCGAGCAGCAACAGCAGCCACGACAGGTCGAGGTCGGAACCCATTATCGACATGCTCTAGACCACCTGGGCCTCGAGATCGACGGCCACAAGCCTCGAGACCCCTTGCTCCTGCATGGTCACCCCGACCAGGTGCTCCGCAAGCTCCATAGCGATCTTGTTATGGGTAATGAAGATGAACTGGGTCGCCACGGACATTTCCTTCACCAACCGACAGAGGCGTTCGGTGTTGGGGTCGTCGAGCGGCGCATCGACCTCATCGAGCAGGCAGAAGGGCGCGGGATTGAGCTGGAAGAGCGCGAATACCAACGCCGTCGCGGTAAGCGCTTTTTCGCCGCCGGAGAGCAAATGAATGCTGCTGTTTTTCTTGCCTGGCGGCTGGGCCATCACCTGAACTCCGGCATCGAGAATCTCGTCTCCGGTAAGGACGAGGCGCGCCTCTCCGCCGCCGAACAGGCTCGGGAAGAGCTTTGAGAAGTTCGCGTTGACCGTGTCGTAAGTGGACTGCAGCAGCGCTCGGCTCTCGCGATCGATTTTGCGGATGGCATCCTCGAGTGTCTCGACTGCACTCAGAAGGTCGGTCGCCTGCGAGGCAAGAAACCCCTGTCGCTCTCTGGCCTGCTCCAGCTCTTGGAGGGCGGCTAAATTCACTGGGCCCAGTGCCTCAATCTCGCGCGTCAATCGGCTGACATCGGCCGAGACTGTCGACGGCTTGGGCTGATGCTCTGGCATTTCGAATGCAGGCCAGCCCGCGCTGACCGCGCTGAGCTCCAAGCCGAGGTCTTGCACTTGTTGGTCGATCTGCTCAATGGTGGCCTGAGCTCCTGCAATCGCCGCCTCAGCCTGTGCCGACTGTTCGGCCAAGGGCATGGCATCGCGCTCAAGGCGAAGGCGTGTCTCGTCTTGTTCTCGGACAGTCTGCCCAATGCCGTCCGCGCCATCTCGGGCAGCAGAGAGCTCTGCCTCCCGCACAACGCGCTCGTCTAGCAGCGCCTGCAAGTGACTCTCCGACAGCCGCACTCGCGCCTCTGCGGCCTCAGACGCAGCGCGCTGAGCGCGCGTGCGGGATTCCGCAGATCGGGTTTCCAGTGCGACGCGCTCCCCTTTAAGCCGAGTGGACTGCTCTTGCAGGGAGCGCTCGTGCAACTCAAGACTCTTTTGAACCTCTTGCATACGGGCGAGCGTCTGGCGCCCCTCGGCCCAGGCCGACTGGGCCAGTTGGGCGCGAGCCTGGGCCTGCTCGAGATTCGATCTTCCTTGCAGCTGTGCCTCTTGTGACGCCTGTCGAGCAGATTGAAGCTCAGCAACACGCCCCTCAATGGACTGAAGTTCGGAGGACAGCGCATCGCGATTCGTCTCTAGCTCTTGAGCCCTCTGCCTAAGTCGCTCCGCCTTCTCCTGAATGCGCACCGCGGTGAGTTCGAGTTCATGGGCGCGCGCCCGCGCTTTGGCCTCAGACTCGCGCAGATTTGAGAGCTGCCGACGCAGCCCTTCAAGACGTTGCTCGGCGGACTGCAAGGCCGCGATAGCCTCATCTCGAATGAGGCCAGCAGCCTGGGCCTGACGCTTAAGGTCATCGACAAGATCGCGTTGGGACAAGAGGCATGACCCGTCATTCTGTGACTGCCCGTGCAGTCTCACCCAGTTTGATCCGACCAGGTGTCCTTCGGGGGTTACGAAAAAGTGTCCCGGCTCAAGCGTGTGTCGAGCAGAGAGCGCTTGCGCCCAGCCCTCGGCAGTGCGAGCCCCGCCAAGCCATGCCTGGGCAAGTGAGACCACATCAGCAGGTCCTGACACCTTGGCCCCGAGCGCGTCGGGCGGGGCCGAGACCGGCGTGGCCAGACCAGAAAAAAAGAACTGGTTGGCTGGAGGCAGCGCTTTGAGGAGGGCGTCTGCGTCTTCGATTCGATCGAGTGCCAATGCCGAGAGGCGTTCCGCCAGCACGGCTCCGACAGCCTGCTGCCAGCCAGATTCCACCTTCAGTGCTGACCAGAGCACAGACCTCCCAGAAAGCTGATGTTGCGCAAGCCAAGGCCCGAGCGCCCCCGGGGATTCCAACCTTCGCAGAGTTGCCTGTTGTGCCGAGTGCTCTGAGCTGAGGCGATCCGCCTCTCGGCGCGCCGCAGCCTCTTCCTGACGGTGGGTCTGAACCTCTTGCTCGGCGCGCGAGAGCGCAGCCTGTGCCTGGGTTAACGCATCGGTGGACTGCTGAGCGAGGGCCTGCGCCTCGGCCTGCTGCGCCAGTACATTGCTAAGCGCACTTGGATCAAGTACCTCCAGGGTTCGAATCGCCTCAGACACCGCGGTCAATCGATCTTGAGCACGCTTATGTTGCTGCTGGGCATCGAGGAGCCTCGCACCCAGACCTCGCTCCTCTGCCTCCGCTGCTGAGCACACAGCCTTCGCTTCGGAGAGCGCCTGGTTCGATTCCTCGCTTGCAGTCTCAAGCGGCGCAAGCTGTCCAGTGGCCATAGCGACGGAATCGCGCGCGTGCTGCAGTTCCAGCAAGACACCGGAGAGCGCAGTCTGCGCGTCGGCCTGTTGCTGATCGTTCTGGGCCATTTGGCCCAGCAGTGCAGCCTCGCTCGCCTGCGCCTCTTGGGTTGCAGCCTCTGCGCGGTCAAGTGCCTGCCGGTGTGCTCGATCGTCTGCCTCTTGCCGCGCAACGCGTGTGTTGCATTCAAACAGCGCTGTCTGAGCGTGCTGAACCTGCTGCTGCGCAACCTCCCAGGCTTCGCGCGAGGCTTCGACTGCATGGCGAGCCGCAGCAGCTTGGGCCATGAGCGCCTCGCGCTGGGTGAGTAAGGCCTCTCGATGCCGTCGCTGTTGCGCCAAGCTCACTGCAGACTCGTGTCGCCGAAGAGCAAGCAGCAAGGTCTGGCGCTCGGTCTTGCGGCTCACAAGACCTTGGTAGCGCTCAGCAACCTCAGCCTGCGAAGCCAACGATTCAATCCGCTGAGTCAGCTCGACGCGAATGTCCTCCACGCGAGAGAGGTTCTCGCGTGCGTCCTCCAGCCGCCCCTCGGTTTCGCGGCGACGCTCTCGATATTTGGAGACGCCCGCAGCCTCCTCGAGGAACACACGGAGCTCCTCGGGTCGGGATTCAATAACCCGCGAGATCATGCCCTGGCCAATGATGGCGTAGGCTCTGGGTCCGAGACCGGTGCCCATAAAAAGGTCGTAGACATCCTTGCGCCGAACATGTTGCCCGTTGATGTAATAACTGGACTGGCCATCACGCGTCAGCACGCGTTTCACGGAAAGCTCACCAAACCGGCCCCATGGGCCTGCCAACCGTCCCTCACTGTTGTCAAATATGAGCTCGACACTGGCGCGACCGGCCGGCTTGCGCGAACCCGATCCGTTGAAGATCACGTCTTGCATATTTTCGCCACGAAGCTCAGAGGCCTTGGACTCCCCAAGGACCCATCGGACCGCATCGATGACGTTGGACTTTCCGCAGCCATTCGGGCCAACAATGCCAACCAACTGCCGAGAGACCGCTAGGTTGGTCGGATCGACGAAGGATTTAAAACCAGAGAGGCGAAGCTGAGTGAGACGCACAGCGGACAGGCTCCTTAATGAGGCTGCGATATAATAGCAGTGCAAATCCTGATGCCTTCTGGCCCGAACTTGCTACTTTTTCCAGCTTAAACGCATCTACTTCGCTTAATTTGCAGAAACTCCCCTGAATATGTCCACACAACCCTCCCGCGAACTTCAGACTTTCCCCAACCCTCAGCCGGACCGTGACTATCAGGTCCACATTGAGGTCCCCGAGTTCACCTGCCTCTGTCCCCTTACGGGCCAGCCAGACTTTGCTCACCTCACCATCGACTACATTCCCGACCAGAAGAATGTCGAGCTCAAGGCGCTCAAACTGTATATGTGGTCGTACCGCGACCAGGGTGCCTTTCACGAAGCCGTGACCAACTCGATTCTCGATGACTTGGTGCGTGCCTGCAGCCCTCGCTTCATGCGTCTGACCGCGCGCTGGTATGTGCGTGGGGGTCTCTTCACCACTGTGGTCGCAGAGCACCAGGCGTCTCACTGGGCTCCAAAGCCCCGCGTTGAGCTCCACGACTTTCCCATTCAACCGTCAGTTCGCTAGGACACCCCATGACCGCCAACGCCCAACTCCAATCCCTCATCGACGCAGCCTGGGACGCGCGTGCAGACCTCACCCCCAAACAGCATCCCGCTGAACTTCGGGCTGCGGTAGAGGAGATCATCGAGCAGCTCGACGCAGGAGCACTCCGGGTGGCGAGCAAAGAATCCGGCGAGTGGGTCGTTCACCAGTGGCTCAAGAAGGCTGTGCTGCTGAGCTTTCGCCTGCGAGATAACGCCCCGATTGAGGCGGGCGATCTGCGCTTTTTCGACAAAGTACCCACCAAATTTGCCCACATGACACCGGAGGCGATCGCGGCAAGCGGCGTTCGCGTGGTGCCCCCCGCAATGGCACGGCGCGGCAGCTTTCTGGGCAAAAACGTGGTGCTCATGCCCTCCTACGTCAATATCGGTGCCTATGTAGACGAGGGAACCATGGTCGATACCTGGGCCACCGTGGGCTCGTGTGCGCAAATCGGCAAGAACGTACACCTCTCCGGAGGCGTCGGAATTGGGGGCGTGCTAGAGCCCTTGCAGGCAAACCCCACCATCATTGAAGACAACTGTTTCATTGGAGCCCGCTCCGAGGTGGTTGAAGGCGTTATTGTTGAAGAGCACTCAGTGCTATCGATGGGCGTCTTCATTGGACAGTCCACCCGCATCTACGACCGCGCCACAGGCGAGATTTTCATGGGCCGCGTGCCTGCCGGCAGTGTCGTGGTCCCGGGTAGCCTGCCCTCTTCCGACGGAAAGTACAGCCTGAACTGTGCGGTCATTGTGAAGCGGGTCGACGCACAGACTCGAGCAAAGACCAGCATCAACGAACTCCTCCGAGGAGACTGACGATTGGCGGACCCAACCGTCTACGGCATTTCGAACTGCGACCAGGTTCGCGCAGCTCGCCGCTGGCTCAAGCAGCAAGGGGTTCGATATGCTTTTGTGGATCTACGGGCAGCCCCTCCGAGCGCCGAGAAGCTGCGCGAATGGCTCAATCGCATTCCGTATGACAGCCTATTGAATCGTCGCGGCCTCACTTGGAGATCACTCTCAGAGGAGCAACGTCGCAGTGTGGTCGACCAGGCCTCGGCCCTAGAACTGCTCGCAGATAATCCACTGCTCATCAAGCGTCCTGTGCTGGAGTGGGATCAGGAGCTGCTGGTGGGCTACTCAGAATCTCTCTACGCGGGGCTTGGCCTCGACCAACACCATGACGTCCCAACAAGTTCTTGACACAGCCTCGGCTGACCCGACCCTCGCACTCGCGCGGTCACTGCTTGCTCGCGCATCGGTTACCCCCCGCGATGAAGGCTGCTGCGAGCTGATTGCGCAACGACTCACCCCCCTTGGCTTTCAGTGCGAGATCCTGCCCTTTGGCGAGGTGACCAACCTCTGGGCCCTGCGTGAAGGCGGAACACCGGGCCCTACCCTCGTGCTCGCAGGTCACACGGATGTGGTCCCCACCGGACCACTCGACGCATGGCAGTCGCCCCCGTTTGAGCCCACACCCACACCCGACGGCGAGTTAGTTGCGCGCGGCGCCGCCGACATGAAATCGTCCCTTGCTGCCTTCGTCACAGCCACAGAGGCTTTTCTTGCAGAGCGCCCGCGGTTTCAGGGACGACTGGCCTACCTGATCACATCCGATGAAGAGGGCCCCGCACTAGATGGCACCGTGCAAGTCTGCCGCGCTCTCGCGCATCGCGGCGAGCCGCTCACCTATTGCATTGTGGGTGAGCCCACCTCGGTTCACGCCTTGGGTGATATGGTCAAAAATGGCAGACGCGGTACGCTCTCCGGCCGGCTTACCTTATTCGGAAAGCAAGGACACGTCGCTTACCCACACCTTGCAGAGAACCCCATTCACCGATTCGCGCCCGCGCTTACAGAGCTCGCCGCAATGGTCTGGGACGATGGCAGTCAGCATTTTCCGCCCACCACGTGGCAGGTCTCCAACCTAAACGCTGGCACTGGCGCTACGAATGTCATCCCTGGTTCCCTGAGTGCTGCCTTTAACTTTAGGTTTGGTAGCGTCAGCAGCCCAGAGAGCCTGAAGGCGCGACTCGAGGCTGTGCTGAGTCGTCATCACCTGTCCTATCAAATCGACTGGACACTCGGAGGAGAACCCTACCTCACGCTCCCCGGAACCCTCTGTGACGCCATGCGCGCCTCGATTCGTGAAGTAACGGGTCTTGAGGCCGAACTCTCGACCACAGGCGGAACCTCCGATGGGCGATTCATTGCAAAGCATTGCCAGGAGGTCATCGAGTTTGGCCCCATCAACGCCACGATCCATCAGGTGAACGAGCGTATTCGCATTGCAGACCTCATTCCCCTGAGTCAAGTCTACCTTGGTGCCATGCGCCGCCTGCTTCCAGAGACCGCATGACGCCGATCGATGAGACCAGTTGGGACACAGCAGCCGCAGCTGCTGAGCTGAGGACACTCTCGGACTGGACGCGGGCCTGTGCAAGCGCGCTTGCAGCCGCCGGTGCGGTGTTCGGCCAAGGAACCACCAATGCACTGGATGAAGCCCGATGGCTCGTGCTTGGTAGCCTCAAGCTGCCGCTCGATCTGGACGATCGCTTCAATCAGGCCAGGCTGTTGCCGCACGAGCGGCAGATGTTGGCTCGACGCATTGCGTCTCGGGTGGTCGATCGCAAGCCTACGGCTTACATCTTGGGCGAGGCTTGGCTTATGGGTTTACGTTTCCGCGCCGACCCACGCGCAATCATTCCCCGCTCATACCTTGCCGAGTTGCTTGAGGAAGAGATTTACGGCCTTCAAGAGGACCCTGCCTATATCCTGGACCTCTGTACCGGCTCAGGCTGCCTCGCCATCCAGGCTGGACTGCGCTGGCCAGATGCCGCCATCGTTGCAAGCGACCTCAGCCCCGAGGCCTTGAGCCTGGCCCAAGAGAATATTGCAGACTACGCACTGGAGCCTCGAATCGACCTTCGTCGGTCAGACCTCTTTGAGGCCTTTGGCCCCGACGAGCGATTTGATCTCATTCTCTGCAACCCCCCCTACGTTCCGTTGGGTAAGGTCGCTGCACTTGCGCCGGAATTTCTGGCGGAGCCCGCGCTTGCGCTTGGGTCAGGCGACGACGGCATGACCTTCATCCGCAGACTGCTCGCCCATGCACCGGCCCGACTCCGTTCGGGCGGCGTATTGCTCTGCGAAGTGGGCTTTGAGCAGTCCACTTGCGAGTCGCTGTTTGCGCATGAGTTTCCTCACCTTCATCCGATCTGGCTCGATGTCACACAGCCTCAGGGGGCTGTTTTTTTACTGGGAGCGTCCGCATGATCCACCTCTATACCTGGCCTACCCCGAACGGGAAGAAGATCTCCATCCTCCTCGAAGAGCTTGGCCTTGCTTACGAAGCCACACCAATCAACATTGGAAAAGGCGACCAGTTCAAGCCAGACTTCCTTGCAATCAGTCCCAACAACAAAATCCCCGCCCTCACGGATTCCGATGGGCCCGATGGCAAGCCCATTGCGCTCTTCGAGTCCGGCGCCATTCTCATTTACCTCGCGGGCAAGACTGGCCGCCTTATGGGGAAAACCGACCACGATCGCTTCGATGTTCTGCAGTGGCTGATGTTTCAAATGGGTGGGCTCGGCCCCATGCTCGGACAGGCCCATCATTTTCGCCTCTATGCCCCGGAGCCGGTGCCTTACGGCATTGAGCGCTACTCAAACGAGGCTAAACGCCTGTATGGTGTTCTAAACACACAGCTGGAGGCGCACGATTACCTTGCCGCCAATCAATACACTATTGCAGATATAGCAGCCTGGCCGTGGGTCGCCTCATTTGCCAACCAGGGAATTGACCTGTCCGACTACCCTGCTGTGGAACGTTGGTTCAAAGCGATTGAGAAGCGGCCAGCGGTTCAACGGGGTGTGGCTTTGTTTGCGGACCTGCGCAAGCCACTCACCGATACGCAGGCGAGGAAGCTCCTCTTTGGGCTTAAAACTTAGTGTTCGTTCCCGAGCAAGCCAAAGGGGACAGGGAGCGCAAAAACCTCAATGCCCTCCTCCCGCAGTTCGCGTGCCTCGCGCAGACTGGTCCGGCCCATGATGTTTCGCTCCGGCACCTCCGCGTAATGAATGCGCCTCGCCTCGTCGGCAAAGCCATCACCGACATCCTCACATTGTTGAGCCAATACTCTTGCTGCAGCCAACACGGCAGTCATGGCCTCATGCGCCTCAGAGCCTTTGGCCACGTGGGTCGCCGGCTGCTCAATGGGGGGCTGCGTGGCACCCGACAGAGACAATCGGGCCGCGGTCGGCATGCGCGAGACGTCATCCGTATCGCAAATCGGACACCGAACGAGACCCCGACTCGACTGGTCGTCGAGCGCCTCATGGGATGCAAACCAGCCTTCAAACCGGTGCCCCAGACCACATTGCAGATTAAAAATCTTTCTCGCCATCACTTTGTGAACAGTTGATGAATCCCCGCATTGTAAGCGCTCAAGAGGCAATCGACGGGCTTGATCGATTTAACTCCATCCTGGATGCACGTTCGCCTTCAGAGTTTGCTGAGGATCACCTTCCAGGCGCCGTGAGCTTACCGGTGCTCGACGATGAGCAACGCGCATTGGTAGGAACCCAGTACAAGCAGGACGCCTTCCTCGCGCGTCGCCTGGGTGCAGCGCTCGTTGCTGAAAACATTGGGCGGCATCTTAAAGGCCCCTTAGCTGAGTACCCCAGAGATTGGCAACCACTGATTTATTGCTGGCGAGGGGGGCAACGCAGCAACGCGCTTGCAACGATTCTTGCCCGAGTCGGGTGGCGGGTAACGCTACTCGACGGAGGCTACAAGGCGTTCCGAGGGCGCTTGCTTGAGTTGTTTCCAGGCCTCGTGGACTCCTTCGAGTTTCGCGTCGTGTGTGGGGTGACGGGCTCCGGTAAAACCCGTTTCCTCGATGCGCTCAGCCGAGCCGGCCAGCAGGTCCTTGACCTGGAGGGGCTTGCCTGTCATCGCGGATCGCTGCTGGGTGCGATGCCTGATGCACCCCAGCCGTCTCAGAGGCAGTTCGAGACCCAAATCTGGAACGTTCTGCGCAAGCTCGACCCCGCCAGACCGGTGTTTGTTGAATCGGAGAGCAAGAAGGTGGGGAATGTTCAAATCCCCGACGCGCTCATGCTCCGCATTCGCGGCAGCGCTTGCCTCACGCTAGAGCTCAGCCTGCAAGATCGAGTGTCACTTCTGTGCGAGGAGTATGGGCATTTCTTTGAATCTCCTGAGCCCTTGCGCAACCAACTCCACAAGCTGCTTGCCCTTGTAGGCCACGAACAGGTAAACCGGTGGATTGAAGAGGTTGATCAAGGCCGCTGGCGACAGTTGGTGGAGTCTCTCTTGGCGCTTCATTATGACCCGAGCTATTTGCGATCGATCGACCGCAATTTCCCGCAGCGGGTCCGTGGACAAACGATTCAGCTGGAAGGCTATCAACCGAGCGACTACGACGCAGCAGCCTCGAGCTTGTCTTTGTAACGACGCACCTTCAGACGCTCTTCTTGCGCTCGCATCCAGAGCTTGAAGGTTAGCTCCGTCTCCGCCTGCTGAAGGAGATTGTAGGCACCGCCCAGTCTTTGCTTGACCAAAGGAGCCTCGCCCCCCTCGACTTGAGAGGACTCAAGCACGGCAACCAGGCTTCCGCTCTGGCCAAGGCTGATGACGACAGGCTGCCCTTTGGCAAGTGCGGGTGAGAGCAACTTCTCGAGTGCAAGTTGACCAATAGAGTCCTGCGGAAGTTTGAGCGTCGCCGCTGCGCCAGTGACATCTGCTCTGCGAAGGTCGAGAGACTGAAGACCACCATCCGAGACTTTAAAGGCTTGTGCAGCAACCGACGCAAGTTCAGATGACTTCTGGCGCACCCAGTCTTCACGGACTGCTACCTTGACCTGCTCAAATTCAAGTGGGGCCGCGGGCCGATGTGCCAGCACACGTGCGGAAACAAGCCGGCCACTGGCAACCTCGACTGCAGGGGTATTGCGTTTCTCTTGAATGGCCTCGCGATCAAAGAGGGCGGCCTGAACCCTCGGATGGTTCAGCACAGCGCCCTCGGGTCCGGACGTGGGTCGTCCCTTCTGAATATTTTTGACATCCACTCGCTTGAGGCCGAACTGCGCAACAGCAGGATCGAGGCTGTCGCTCTGCTCGTAGACGAGGTTCGCGAACTGCTCTGCCTTATCGGCTGGTGCATTCTCGAGGACCACAAAGGCGACATCGATGGACTCGGGGCTTTGATATTGGGATAGCGTAGCCTGATAGTGGGCCTGGAGGGCATCGTCCGTGACAACAACACGCCCCGCATAGTCTGCGGAGGGAAATCGTCGGATAGAGAGCGACCTGCGCTCTGTCTCAGACTGACTGATCAGTCGGGCCACACTGCGTGGGGTGATGACGGTGTCGGATACGGCTCGAGGGAGCAGTTCTGCACTCATATCGACCCGAAGGTTTTGTTCAAAGCCCTGGGCCGTGAGGCCATTGGCCCGCAGCACCTGGTTGGCCTGATCAAGGTTGAATGCGCCGTCTTTCTGGAACTCCGGGACCTGGGAAATGACCGTCTTGAGTGCTGCATCAGAGACACCAATGCGGTGCTCTTGGGTGAGCGCACGCAGCATGGACTCTGCAATGAGCCGATCGAGGGAGGAGACTCGGGAGGCAGCGGAATCGAGCGCACTGAGGGGGACCTGCCCCCCAAACTGAGACGACAAACGCTCGAGCTGGCGTTGGTGAAACGCATCGAACTCGGCACGTTCAATTTTGCGCCCATCGACTTCGGCCAGCACAGGCCCAGCCTGAGAGGGAGCAACCAAATCCCAGGCGCCCACGATCACGAAGGAGGGAACAACCAAGATAAGTAATACCAGCTGTAAGATGCGCCGGTTTTGACGGATGAATTCGAGCATAGGTAGGAAAATTGGCGGAGCGGACGGGACTCGAACCCGCGACCCCCGGCGTGACAGGCCGGTATTCTAACCGACTGAACTACCGCTCCGCGCTGTAAAACCCAAATTGTAACCTAATGCACCGACTCGTTCGCGACGTTGCGGTGGTGGGTGCTGAGAGGCTCGAACTCCCGACCTACGCCTTGTAAGGGCGCCGCTCTACCAACTGAGCTAAGCACCCGCGCAATACACGAAAGACCGCGAGTTTAAATAAAAAAAGCGCGTTGAGCAAACGCGCTTTCTTTGAGCATGCAGATTAAAACCGTTGTTTAATTCAATGCATCCTTCAAGGCCTTGCCAGGGCGAAACTTAGGCAGCTTGGCAGCCTTAATCTTGATGGTCTCGCCGGTACGTGGATTGCGACCAGAGCGAGCTGCCCGTTTGGTGACTGCAAAGGTTCCAAAACCAACCAAGGTAACCGTGCCACCCTTCTTGAGGGTCGTGCGCACACCACCGACCAAAGCATCCAGCGCGCGGCCAGCTGCCGCCTTGGAGATATCGGCCTGCTTGGCAATGTGTTCGATGAGATCTGTCTTGTTCACTTCTTATTCCTTGTGAGAGAAAACGGGAAGGCGGGGCCACGCAAGATCTGTCTTGCGTGTGAATTCATTAAACCTTCGGAAAGATGACAGGTCAAGCAATCGCTAGTGAGTCACCGGATCAACAGGCCGATCAGATTCGGGCTCAGCTGGCTTGACGGCGGGAACTGCCGGATCGGCCTCCTCTGGAAGCGGAACCGGTGCGCGAGCGAGCGCAAGCTCAAGCACCTTATCGATCCACCGCACCGGAATAATCTCGAGCGCATTCTTTACATTGGCGGGGATGTCCGCAAGGTCGCGCAAATTCTGCTCTGGGATGAGTACGGTCTTGATGCCACCACGATGCGCGGCAAGCAGCTTCTCTTTGAGCCCCCCAATCTGAAGGACCTCTCCTCGAAGGGTGATCTCCCCAGTCATGGCGACCGATGCCTTTACCGGAATACCGGTCATTGCCGACACCATAGCCGTCGTCATCGCAATGCCCGCGCTCGGGCCGTCCTTGGGGGTCGCGCCCTCGGGGGCGTGGATGTGCAGGTCCTTCTTGTCGAAATGCTCTGCTGGGATGCCGAGCACCTTCGCACGGGATCGAACCACCGTCCTTGCGGCCTCGACCGACTCCTTCATGACATCGCCCAGTGACCCGGTCCGTTGGATAACGCCCTTGCCAGGCATGACTGCTGCCTCGATCATGAGCAACTCTCCACCCACTTCGGTCCATGCCAAGCCTGTGACCTCACCGACCTGATCCTCTTTCTCGGCGACACCGAAGGTGTAGCGTTTGACGCCAAGGAAGTCCTCGATGTTGTCGTCGCGGACCTCGACCTGACCACTGGCCTTGCCTGTGAGCACCATGCGCGTAACCTTGCGACAGATCTTTGAAATGTCGCGCTCCAGGCCTCGCACGCCGGCCTCACGGGTGTAGGAACGAATGGTTTCTCTGAGCGCCCCCTCGGATACCAAGATCTCGGACTCCTTAAGACCCGTGAGCTTGAGTTGCTTGGGCAGAAGGTAGCGCTGCGCAATGCTGACCTTCTCGTCTTCGGTGTAGCCAGAGAGACGAATCACCTCCATGCGATCGAGCAGGGCCGGCGGGATGTTGAGCGAGTTCGCAGTGGCCACAAACATCACGTCTGAGAGGTCGTATTCAACCTCAACGTAGTGGTCCGTGAAGCTGTTGTTCTGTTCAGGGTCGAGCACCTCGAGCAAGGCGCTGGCCGGGTCACCCCGGAAATCCATGCCCATTTTGTCGACCTCATCCAGCAGGAACAGGGGATTGCGAACGCCCGTTTTGGTGAGGCTGGTGAGAATCTTTCCAGGCATAGATCCAATGTAGGTGCGTCGATGACCCCGAATCTCTGACTCATCACGCACACCACCCAGCGCCATGCGCACAAACTTCCGATTGGTGGCTCGCGCAATGGACTGACCCAACGAGGTCTTACCCACGCCAGGAGGGCCAACCAGACACAGGATAGGGGCTTTGACTTTGTCGACCCTCTGCTGAACGGCCAGCGCTTCGAGAATGCGCTCCTTCACCTTGTCCAGTCCGTAGTGTTCTTCCTCAAGCACCTTCTCGGCAGTCTCGAGGTTGGTATTGACCTTGCTCTTTTTCTTCCATGGCAGCGCAACCAGGGTGTCAATATAGTTTCGGACAACCGTTGCCTCTGCCGACATGGGCGACATCATCTTGAGCTTCTTGAGCTCAGCCTGCGCCTTATCGCGCGCCTCCTTGGGCATGCGGGCTGCCTTGATTTTCTTCTCGAGCTCGTCAAGCTCGCTGTCCTCGCCTTCTCCAAGCTCTTTCTGAATCGCCTTCACCTGCTCGTTCAGGTAGTACTCGCGCTGGCTCTTTTCCATCTGGCGCTTCACGCGGCCGCGAATCCGCTTCTCGACCTGGAGGATGTCGAGTTCGGTCTCGATCTGGGTCAGCAGCTTCTCGAGTCGCTCGAGCACAGAGAGCGTCTCGAGCACGGCCTGCTTCTCCTCGAGTTTCATGGGGAGGTGGGCTGCGATTGTGTCGGCAAGACGACCGGGCTCCTCAATGCTCATGAGGGAATTCAGAATTTCAGCGGGGATCTTTTTGTTCAGTTTTACGAACTGATCAAACTGCGTGAGCAGGGTGCGCCGCATGGCCTCGCTTTCGGGTCCATCGCGCTCCTCCAGCTGCAGGGGCGTGCATTCACAAACCAGGTGCTGACCGTTGTCTTGGAGATCTGCCAAGCGAGCACGCTGCGTGCCCTCTACGAGCACTTTTACGGTGCCGTCAGGAAGCTTGAGCATTTGGAGAATGCTCGCCAGGCAGCCAATTTCGTAAATATCTTTTGCAGAGGGGTCGTCTTGTGTCGGGCTCTTTTGCGCAGCCAACAGGACATGGCTGCCAGATTCCATGGCACGCTCCATTGCCTTGATGGACTTCGGCCGCCCCACAAAGAGCGGGATCACCATGTGCGGAAAAACAACGACGTCCCTCAGCGGGAGCATGGGTAGCACAGTGGGCTCGGAGGGCAGCAGTTCAGTCTTTGACATCACCAGTCTCTCTTTCTTTCGGATACCCCGAGAGTGGGGGCAATCCTCGAAACTTCAAGCCTTAGGCGTGCTTACTGCCAGCAACCTTGGGGTTATCTTGGTAAACCAAGAGTGGTTTTCCCTCTCCGGTGACGGTTGGCTCGTCCACCACCACCTTGGAGACCTCTTTCTGACTGGGGAGGTCGTACATGGTGTCTAGCAGTACTTGCTCAAGAATGGAACGAAGGCCGCGCGCGCCCGTGCGACGCTTGATGGCCTTCTCAGCAATAGCCTTGAGTGCAGCAGGCCGAATCTCGAGCTCAACGCCCTCCATGTCCAGCAGCGCCTGGTATTGCTTGACCAACGCGTTCTTGGGTCCGGTGAGAATCTCGATGAGGGCGACCTCATCGAGTTCATCGAGGGTCGCCACTACGGGGAGGCGGCCCACCAACTCAGGGATGAGACCGAACTTGATGAGATCTTCGGGTTCAGCCTCTTGGAAGACCTCACTGAGCTTGCGCTCGCGCGCGGACCGAACCTCTGCACCAAATCCAATCGATGTGCGTTCGGTGCGGTCGCGAATGACCTTTTCGAGCCCGTCGAAAGCACCCCCGCAGATGAAGAGAATGTTGGTGGTGTCGATCTGGACGAAATCTTGGTTGGGATGCTTGCGGCCACCCTGAGGAGGAACAGACGCGACCGTACCTTCAATCAACTTCAGTAGCGCCTGCTGAACGCCCTCGCCGGAGACATCGCGGGTAATAGAGGGGTTGTCTGACTTACGAGAGATCTTGTCGATTTCGTCAATGTAGACAATGCCGTGCTGCGCGCGCTCGACCTCGTAATTACAGTTCTGGAGCAGCTTCTGAATGATGTTCTCGACATCTTCGCCAACATAGCCAGCCTCTGTCAGCGTCGTCGCATCGGCAATGACGAACGGCACATTCAGCAGGCGGGCCAGCGTTTGAGCGAGAAGCGTCTTGCCCGAACCGGTGGGCCCAATAAGGAGGATGTTGCTCTTGGCAAGCTCGACTTCCTGGGGCTTAGAACTGCTGCGCAAGCGCTTGTAGTGGTTGTAGACCGCCACCGCGAGTGTCTTTTTGGCACGCATCTGGCCGACGACATACTGGTCGAGGATAGAAGCAATCTCAGCCGGAGTGGGCAGCCCACCTTTGGCGGCATCGGCGTCGGGGGCTGCAGCCTGCTCGTCGCGAATGATGTCGTTACAGAGGTCGATGCACTCGTCACAGATAAAGACCGATGGTCCTGCGATGAGCTTCTTGACCTCATGCTGACTCTTTCCACAGAAAGAGCAGTAGAGCAGTTTTTCGCTCGAGCCTTTTTTGTCTGCCATTAGAGCCCCCTTCAGGCCTCGCGTGAACTCATGACTTTATCGACGAGACCGTACTGTAGCGCATCATCCGCGCTCATGAAGTTGTCACGGTCGGTGTCCCGAGCGATGGTCTCGAGGCTCTGGCCCGTACGCTCAGCCAGGATATTGTTCAAGCGATCGCGCAGGGAGAGGATCTCGCGAGCATGGATCTCGATGTCGCTGGCTTGACCCTGAACCCCGCCGAGGGGCTGGTGAATCATGACGCGGGAATTTGGCAACGCAAAGCGCTTGCCCTTTTCGCCTGCAGCCAACAAGAAAGCGCCCATGCTGGCCGCAATGCCCATGCACAGCGTGCTCACCGCCGGCTTGACGAACTGCATGGTGTCGTAGATCGCAAGCCCTGCAGAGACGGAGCCTCCGGGCGAATTGATGTAGAGCGAGACATCTTTGTCGGGATTCTCGGACTCCAGAAACAAGAGCTGTGCAATGACCAGATTTGCCGACTGGTCGTTCACAGGACCCACCAAAAACACCACCCGCTCCTTGAGCAAACGCGAGTAAATATCGTATGCCCGCTCACCACGCCCTGACTGCTCAATGACCATGGGCACTAAGCCCAAACCCCGAATTTCTTCCACCGAACGGTCTCCTAGATGCGGCGATCGCGTGCCATTTTCAATCATCATCGACTACGCGGCCTCTTTCATGAGGTTTTCTACCGAAATTTGGACTGACTCCACCTTCGCAAGTTCAAGCGCCCAACGCACCACGTTGTCCTCAATCACAACGGCCTCGGCTTCGGCTCTACGCTCGGGATTAGACATCGTCCAACGGACGAACTCCTCGGGCTTCTCGTATGACTCAGCCATTTCCGCGAGCAGCGCGTGTACCTGCTCCTCTGAGGCATGCAGGGACTGGCTGCGAACGACCTCTCCGACCAAGAGTCCGAGACGGACCCGCTTGGTGGCCTGCTCGGTAAACAGCTCAACAGGGATGGGCGCATCTTTGACATTCATGCCACGTGAGGCCATGTCTTGGCGCATCTGGTCGGCAAGCCGCTGGGCCTCGCTTTGAACCAGTGCCTTGGGAACATCGAACGATGCTGTTGCGAGCAGCGCATCCATGACGGCTTGCTTGGTCTTGGCTTTGCAGCGCCCAGAGACCTCGCGCTCGAGGTTCTTTTGAACATCTGCGCGCAGCTTCTCGAGTCCGCCGTCTTGAATGCCGAAAGCGGTTGCTAGCTCGTCGTTGAGCTCGGGCAGTTTGGGCTCCATGACCTCGTGCACGGTCACGGTGAACTCACCTGTTTTGCCTGCAAGTTCTTTTGCGCGGTAATCGGCCGGGAAAGCCAAGGGGAAGGTTTTGGATTCGCCTGCCTGCATGCCAACGACTGCCGCATCGAACTCCGGCAGCATCTGGCCAGCCTGCACAATGAAGCGAAAATCTTTTGCCGTGCCGCCGTCAAACGCGACCCCATCGAGCGTGCCCGCGAAATCTACGCGCAGCTGGTCCTCAGCCTGCGCAGCACGCGAGACGGTCTCGTAGCTCACGCGCTGCTTTCGCAGGGTGTCGAGGGTCTGGTCAACATCTGAGCTCTGAACGGCGCAGGTCCACTGCTGAATGCTTAGCGCAGCTCGCTCGGGCATGGGGACTTCGGGGTAGAGCTCGATGACCGCCTCAAACTGAAGGCTTGTTGCGCTTGGATCTGTATTCGCACCCTCTACAGGTCGCACCTCGGGCGGGCCAGCGGGCCGCAGGTTCTGGGCGATGATGGCCTCTGCGTAGGCGTCACTGACGGCGTCTCCAATGGCCTCGGACTGGGCCTGCGCGCCGTACGTCTGCTGCACCACCTTGAGCGGAACCTTGCCGGGGCGAAAGCCCGGCATCTTCATGGTCTTACCCATTTTCTGCAGCTTGCGCTGGGCAATGACCTCAACGGCATCAAGCCGAACCGTCAGGGGAATGATTCGCTGCAGGCTCGAGGCTGCAACAGCGGGTGTGGAATTAGATTCGGCTGTCATAGGAGAGACGACATTTTCTTTCGGTGGTGCGAAGGGCGGGACTCGAACCCGCACACCTTGCGGCGTCAGGACCTAAACCTGGTGCGTCTACCAATTTCGCCACCTTCGCGTGTGTTCAATAAAACCGGACGTTCCGGACTCAGGTTCTCATTGTATCGAATGGCGTGGGCCACTCCTGGGGGCCCTACAATGCGAACCATGAATGACCCTGGGCATGGCCAGGCCCTTCACGGGGGCCGCCACTACGAGAATTTTCCGGTCGCATCCTGGCTCCTGCCAGCGCGCATGCGCCAGCCCATGCTTGCACTCTATGCATTTGCGAGGACAGGCGACGACCTTGCCGACGAGGGCGATGCCGCACCGGAGGCCCGACTCACAGCGCTTGAGGACCTTCGCTCAGGACTTACCCTGCTCCCCACCGAGGCCTCGACGCCGCTGAGTCAGATCGGCGCCGCGCTTGCCTCTGCATGTCACGCCCAAGCCCTCTCGACCGAGCCTGCCAACGCACTGATTCGCGCATTTGCACGCGACGCAGCGTTTGAGCCCTTCGCGGACTGGGCAAGCGTTGCCGACTATTGCGCGCACTCTGCGAATCCTGTGGGTCGTATGGTCCTGGGATTTGCGGGGCTTGCCCAAGAACCCGCCTCCTCTGTTGCAGCAATGGAACGCGCAAGCGATGCGGTCTGTTCTGGCCTGCAGCTCGTGAACTTCGCACAAGACTTTGGCCAAGACCTAGGACGTAACCGGCCTACCCTCCCGCGGGTGCTATGGCCCGAGCAGTGGTCCTGGAGCACTGAGCAGCGCAGCCTGCTCTGCTCGCATTCACTCAGCACGGAACAACAGGCAGGGATGACGCGTGTCCTCGCTCGCAGGGGCTTGGAATTGCTGGAATCTGCAAACGCGCTTCCCTTGCTCATCCGACGCTCACGCCTTGCAGGCCGGCGCCGACTGTCGCTAGAAATCGCGCTGACCATTTCGGGTGGTCGTGCAATCGGCGAGCGTGTCATGCTCGCCCCACATGAGCCTTGGGCTGCATCACCGAAGCTCTCCCGCATGGACATGATCAAGCTCATACCTCACGCCCTGAGCCTCTGGCTTGGGCTCGTCCCCGAGCGCGCACCATGACCCCTCAGAACTACTGCGCCCAGCGCGTTGCGACTGCAGGATCCAGCTTTACGGCAGCCTTTCGGCTGTTGTCCCGGCCCCGGCGGCAGGCCATGGAGGCGCTGTACGCGTTCTGCCGCGAGGTGGACGATGTGGTCGACGACTGCTCGGATCCGACGGTGGCCGGCATCACGCTGGCGTGGTGGCGACAGGAGGTGAAATGGCTCGCTGAAGGGTCGAATCAAGCCCAACATCCCATCAGTCTCGCGCTCGCCCTGGCAATCAAGCGCTTCGCGCTACCCGAGTCAGACTTCCAAGCCATTCTCGATGGCGTCGGATCCGACCTCCACCCGCTGCCCTTGCCGGACTGGCAGGCGCTCGATCAATACTGCGATCGCGTGGCAGGAGCAGTCGGACGGCTCTCAGCCCGCATTTTTGGCGATGGCGATGACCCTGCCGTTCAGTCTTACGCAACCGATCTGGGGCTCGCACTCCAATACACCAATATCCTTCGAGACATCGGGGACGATGCAAGAAAAGGACGGGTTTACCTGCCGGACTGCCTCTTGCAGACCCACGGGCTCACCCGCTCGGCGGTGCTCAAGCTTCAGGCGGACCCCCCGCTGCTGGCTGCCCTGCGTGAGCTTGGCACACGCGCGCACCAGAAATACGACCAGGCGCTCGATCAGCTTCCGGGCTCAGCCCGTTGGGCTCAGCGACCGGGTCTAGCGATGGCAGCCATCTATCGCGATCTGCTTCGAGCGATAGAGGAGAACCCCGCCGACGTCCTTACGCATCGCGTTTCTCTCGGACCCGCCCGAAAGCTGCTCATGGGCATGCATGGCGCGCTCGGACGCCTGCCCCGCTGAAAGAGGACACATCGGTGCATCCAGCGCGTCGCATCGCGATTGTGGGTGGTGGCTGGTCGGGCCTTGCCTGCGCAGAGCACTTGGCGCAGGCGGGCCTGGGTCACCTTGTCGATGTTTTTGAGGCAGCACCTCAGTTTGGAGGCAGAGCACGCGGCCTGATCTGGACCTCGGAGGGCGAGCAATCCAATATCCCGCATGCCCCGATCGACGCGGGACAACACCTCCTGTTGGCCGCCTACACAGAGACCTTTGCCCTGCTCAAACGCACAGATCCGCTGCACAACACACGCTGGTCCTCTGGATGGCTTGGCTGGCGCAGTCATGACGGAAAGCAGACGGATTCACTCTTTGGCCTCTTGCCAGACCTCCTGACGGCCCTACCCTACCTGCGCAAGGCCCCCGCTCCAGAGCAAACTGTGCGAGCCTGGTTTAGCGCCTCGCAAATGGATCCACGGGTTTGCACACTGCTCATGCGGCCTCTGGCTGAGTCTGCCCTGAATACGGACTGGTCCGAGGCCAGCGCGCTGTGCCTGCATCGGGTGTTGCACGACGCCAGTCGACGCGGCCCACTGAGCCTCAGAGCGCTGCATCCTCGGCACAACCTCAGCATAGACGGCATTGACCCCCTCACCCAGTGGCTCTGCAGTGCCGGAGTTTCGCTCTACCCGCGCAGCCGCGTGCAGCAGCTTGCCTGGGCCTCCGACGGGCTCTGGCGGCTCATCGGGCCCGAAGCAGCCGTCGCGCAACGTTATGCAGACGTGGTACTCGCGCTTCCCACATCAGAGTCGCAGCGCATGCTGGGGCGCTCCGCGGGGATTGAGCCCTCCGAGCGTCGCGCCATTGGTACGCTGTTTTTGCACCTGCCTAAAGGAACGACCCCATACCCCCACAACCAGATCCAGAGCTTTCGACCTTCGGCTGCAGAGGGCTGCATGGTGATTGGGCTCGCAAGACCTCCGGGACCGTGGGGTCAAGTGCTCTCACTCGTAGTTTCCGCCCTCCCCCTCGATCGCAATCGCCAGGAGTTCGCCCACCAATGGGCCGTAAAGGCAGCAGCCCAATGGCTCAAGGGGCAGCAGCCCCTGCGATCAAAATGGATGGTCGACCGCCAGGCCACCTGGGCTGCGACCCCGCAAGCCATTCAGGCACAGCCGATCAGTGCAGCATTGAGGCAATTCGGGGATGGCCGCTGGCAATGTGCCGACCACCTGGTCTTTGGGTACCCCGCCACCATTGAGTCTGCAGTGAGATCAGGTTGGGCGGTGGGCGAAGCGCTTTTGCGGGCTACCGAGAGAAGAGGCGTTCGAGCGCCTCACTGAGTCGTCGAACGGGCCAGACTTCGAGGCCCTCGATGGGCCGCTTGGGCGCGTTGGCTTCGGGCACCATGGCCACTGAAAAGCCCAATCGAGCAGCCTCTTTGAGCCGCTCCTGCCCACGCGGCGAGGGGCGGACCTCTCCGGCAAGCCCAAGCTCACCGAAAACAACCAAGCCCTCGGGCAATGGGCGATTGCGCAACGAGGAGACCACTGCGGCGAGGAGGGCCAAGTCCGCTGCAGTCTCCTGCACCCTCACGCCCCCAACGACATTCAAAAATACATCTTGATCAGCACAGGAGATGCCCGCGTGCCGATTGAGCACTGCCAGCAGCATCGCCAGGCGCTGCGGATCCAGGCCAACGCTCAATCGCCGAGGCTGCCCGCCACTGGCCTGGTCGACCAGGGCCTGAACCTCGACCAGCAGCGGACGGCTTCCCTCTTGGGTAACCAGCACGCAGGCACCCGACACGCGGGAGCCCCCACTTCCGTGACCGGAGAGGCTCGCCTCGGATAAAAACAAGGCAGACGGATTGCTCACTGCCTTGAGGCCGCGATCCGTCATGGCGAACACGCCGAGTTCGTTCACGGTGCCGAAGCGGTTTTTGACCGCACGCACCACACGAAAACTGGCCTGGGCATCGCCCTCGAAGTACAACACGGCGTCGACCATATGCTCGAGAACGCGGGGCCCGGCAAGCGCCCCCTCCTTGGTGACATGGCCAATGATGAAGAGTGCGTTTCCCGTGGCCTTTGCCCATCGTGTGAGCTGAGCTGCACACTCGCGGACTTGGGGCACGGAGCCCGGAGCAGAGCCCAAGGCTTCGCTGAAAAGCGTTTGAATGGAGTCGATGACCACGAGTCGCGGCGCGCGTGATTGGAGCAGATCGAGCATGGGCTCAAGCTGGGTCTCAGCGAGCACCTGAATGCGCGAGAGGCTCTGCTCAGACAGACCAAGCCGCCTCGCGCGAAGGGCAATCTGATCGGCTGACTCCTCGCCCGATATGTACAACAGGGTGTCGCCCTCGCGCTGTTGCGCAAGGCTCGCAAGCGCCTGCAGCAGGAGCGTGGACTTTCCAATGCCCGGATCCCCACCCAGCAGCACCACACCGCCCGGAACCATGCCACCGCCGAGCACGCGATCGAACTCATCGAGCCCCATGCTCCAGCGGGGAAGGTCTTGAGCAGCGACTTCGGAGAGTGGCTGAAGCCCGCTGGGCGTCGAAAAACCAGCTGCCCTCCCTCTTGATCCGAGCGGCGGGGTCTGGCGTTGCTGTATGGGGCCATCAAGGGTGTTCCAAGCGCCGCATCCATCACACTGACCCTGCCATTTGGCGTGACTCGTAGCACAGGCAGAACAGAGGTAGACGAGCTTATCCTTCGCCATCTTCACCCCCGTGCACGTGGGCGCGATCATCTGCTGGCAGCGCAGCGATCGATCGCCTGTGAACGCGCTCGGTGACCCCGGTCATGAGTTCGTAGGCGAGGGTGGCGCAGGCCTGCGCCACGACATCGATGGGAAGGGAATCCCCCCAGAACTCCACCTCACTTCCAATCCCTGCCGACGGATGCTCCGTCAGGTCGACGGTGACCATGTCCATGGACACACGCCCCACCATTGGGCAGCACCGACCTGCAACCCAGATCGGCATGCCATCTGGAGCGCCGCGCATAATGCCATCGGCGTATCCGCCGGCAATCACCCCAATTCGCATTGGGCGCTCTGCCCGGTATCGCTCGCCGTAACCCACGGTGTCGCCGGCTACCAGATGCTGAACTGAAATCACGCGACTGCTCAAGCGAGAGGCGGCACGAAGGCCCAGGCTCTGGGCGGACTGTCCGGGAGCCAAAGGATTGGCAAGCGGACTTGCTCCGTACAGGGCAAGGCCGGGCCGCACCCAATCTCGATGTGCCTTAGGCAGCGTGAAAAGTGCTGCGGAGTTACACACACTCACAGCCTCGGCGGGCGGTGCGCCCAGGGTGGCGAGGGCCGTATCTAGGCGCCGAAGCGGCAATTCAGCAGCGCTCGGCTCCTCTGCCTTTGCAAGGTGGGTTAGCCAGCCGAGCCGCGCAGACCCCAGACGCTGTCGAAGCTTCTCTATGCGCGGACCGAGGTCAGGCCAACTCGCGGCAGGGAAACCCAACCGATTCATACCGGTGTTGAGCTTGATCCAGAGTCGAAGCTGCGCACGCTCGATTCTGCCGAGTCGGGTCTCCAGCCAGTCGAGTTGGTCGGCATGGTGGACCACCAGATCCAGCTTGAGGTCTGCAGCCACTTGCACATCGGAGGGGTGAAAACAGCCCTCGAGCAAGAGAATAGGACCGCTCCAGCCGAGGTCTCTGCAGGTTGCGGCCTCTTGGAGCTCGAGCACAGCCAAGCCGTCCGCCCGTGAAAATCCACGCACTGCCGCACCAAGCCCATGCCCGTAGGCCCTGGCCTTTGCGACTGCCCAAACCCGCGCGCCTGAGGCCTGTTGCTGAATAACTCGAAGGTTGTCCGCCAAGGCCTCCTCATAGGTGGTCAACAAGAGCGGACGCGAGTGAATGGAGCTCATGCTCGAATTGTAGGGCTTCGTGTTCTAATCCCGCTGGTACCCAGAAAAGAGATCGATGAAACGCGGCTTCTACACCATCATGGCGGCGCAGTTCTTCTCCTCGCTTGCAGACAACGCGCTGCTCATTGCTGCCATTGCACTGCTCATCGAGATGGCCGCACCCGAGTGGATGCGCCCCATGCTCAAACTCTTTTTCACGATCTCATATGTGCTGCTCGCACCGTTTGTTGGCGCCTTTGCCGACTCCATGCGAAAAGGCCGCGTCATGCTCGTGACCAATGGCATCAAGGTGTTGGGGTGTGCGCTAATGTTCTGGCACGTACACCCACTGGCTGCCTATGCGGTCGTGGGCCTCGGTGCGGCCGCATACTCCCCTGCGAAGTACGGCATTCTCACCGAGCTGTTGCCCCCAGAAAAGCTCGTCGCGGCGAATGGCTGGATCGAGGGCACCACAGTCGGGTCAATCATCCTGGGGACCATGCTTGGAGGCGCGCTGATCTCACCCTCTATCTCCGCCCTCCTCCTCGCCCTCGATTTTCCACACCTTGAGACCGGTGTAGACACCCCCGCTGAGGCTGCCATTCTGGTGGTCGCAGTCCTCTATGGACTCGCAGCGCTGTTTAACGTCTTCATTCCAGACACAGGCGCGAGGTATGGACGGCAGCACATACATCCCATCAAGCTCATTCAAGGGTTCTGGCGTTGCAACGTGGCGCTTTGGACAGACAAGCTTGGACAGATATCGCTTGCCGTCACGACGCTCTTTTGGGGCGCTGGAGCCACGCTGCAGTTCATCGTGCTCAAGTGGGCCGAGGTGCAGCTGGGCATGTCGCTCGACAAAGCTGCCATTCTCCAGGGCGTCGTTGCGGTCGGCATTGCCATTGGAGCCGTGGCTGCTGCACGCTTTGTCAGCTTAAAGGGGTCCTGCCGAGTGCTGATCCTCGGTGTACTCATGGGCCTATTCGTTCCGCTCATGACGCTCGTGCATACCCTCGACGCTGCGCTTCCCTTATTGGTGTTAATTGGCGGTTTAGCGGGATTCTTTGTCGTCCCCATGAATGCACTGCTGCAGCACCGTGGCCACGTACTGCTGTCTGCTGGGCACTCCATTGCGGTCCAGAACTTCAACGAGAACCTCAACGTCTTGATGATGTTGGGCCTCTACGCGTTGCTCATTCACCTCGATGTGCACGTCAATGCCGTCATCATCCTGTTCGGTGGCTTCGTGGCCGTGACGATGGGACTAGTCATGGTGCGTTATCGCTACAACAAGACGCACCATCCCATCGACCAGCTCATCGGAGAGGAGAAATCTGCCGGACACCACTAGGCGTTTCTCATGCGCCCCTGTTGTCTGAGGGTTCGCCTGAGTTGCGCCAAGACCGTCCAGGCGGCCCTGCGTGCTGCTGCCCCGGCCAGCTGATCCGGCGTTGGGAGCACGGCGCCTTGCGTTGAATCGGAGGGTCCACTCACAAGCCCGAAGGTAAGGTCTGCCGCTCTTGCAGCGCGCTCAGAGGACCCCGATCGCCATTCCACCCTCACCTCTGGCGCAAGGCTGAGTGACTCAACAATAGAGCGCACAAGCCCGGGCACGTCAGACTCCGAGCGCCATGGCCCCACCACAACAAAGGGGCGAGCAGCTGCCGACCGTTTGCGCCAGCGGGTCTCAATTCCAAGCACCGACATGGCCTCTTGTCTCATGGTGTCTTGGGCCTGCTGTCACCCAGCGAGCGTGCAAACACCCACGCGTCCTCCCGACCCTCTGGACCATTCGGGTAGTAGCCCTTGCGAAGCCCAATCTGATCGAAGCCATTTCGTTTGTACAACCCCAAAGCCGGAAGGTTCGTTGGGCGAACCTCCAACAAACAACGCACCAGACCCTGGGCCTCCCAATACGACAAGAGCTTGCGCAGCATCCACTGTCCAAGCCCACGGCGCTGCCGTGCAGGGGAGACCGTAAAGTTCAGCAGATGTGCCTCGTCCGCAACCACCATCCAGACGCAGTGTCCAACCACCGCGTCCTGATCGACCAGCTGTCGCATCTCGTAGCCGGCCTCGATCGAGTCGAGGAAGTTGCCGGAGGTCCACGGAAACGGGTAGGCCTGGTTCTCGATGACCATGACGCTCGCCAGGTCCTCTCTCCGCATAGGCTCGAGCCTCAGGGCAGCCTGCAAGCGGCGCTCCTCTGTGGTCTGAGCGATGCGATCTCGAACATATAAAGGCTGCGCGTCGCAGGCTTCAACCCAATGCTGAGCCTCCCCGACCGAGAGCCGCTGACAGACCAAGCGTAACGCGGATTCGGCCATTGAGCCCAGCGCGTCCAGAGCCGGATCGATCAGCGCCCCAACACTAGGATGGGCGACCACAGAGGAGCCGACCCCGAGCCGGGGAAGACCCGCGGACGACCACTCGATCGGTCCCTCAAACCACTCGCCGAGCCGCGCGTCCAGACAGACTGCCAAGGGGCGGTGATTTGGCACGAGGGGCTGTGCGAAGGCAAGCACCTCGAAGCCGGAAATCAGGGCAACGGGCAGGTTTCTGGCTCGGGCCAAGCCCTGAACCAGCCCCGCTGCAACCCGCAGCCCCGTGAATGAACCGGGACCGTTGACCAAAACCAACCCGCCGAGGTCAGACCACTGCACGCCCTCTGCTTGGAGCAGCGCCTCTGCCATGGGCAACAGATCCGAGGCCTGTGAGCGACCCGATTCGCCCCGCGCGGCTTGAAAGCTAAAGCCATCGACCGTGAGCGCCACGCTGGCCTGGGCGCCTGAACAATCAAAGGAGAGCGCGGGGAGTCGACCGTTCACAAGTCGCCCCACCGAAACACTCTGCATCTCAAGCGCGGGGAATGAGCACCGCGCTGGCCTGCGCAGCGATGCCCTCCCCACGCCCTGTGAAGCCAAGCTGCTCCGTGGTGGTGGCTTTTACGTTGACGGCGAGCGTCTCGGTATCGGCCTGAATGTTGCTGACCATCTGAGGGATATAAGGGGACATTTTGGGCGCCTGAGCAATGACCGTCGCGTCAATCTGGAACACCGAAAACCCCTCTGCCTTGACCCGCTCCACAACCGTACGCAGCAAGACGCGACTCTCAGCGCCCTTGTACTGAAGATCGGTGTCAGGGAAGTGACGCCCGATGTCGCCGAGGCCTGCAGCCCCAAGAATGGCATCGCAGATGGCATGCAACAGGACATCTGCATCGGAGTGGCCCAGGAGCCCCCTTTCATAGTCGATCTGCACGCCTCCCATGATGAGCGGTCGCCCCTCAACCAGTGCATGCACATCGAAGCCCGTGCCGACTCGAGGCCATGGGCAAGGTGGGGGTGAGGTGATATTGGCGTTCAAGGACAAGGGCTCCTGAAAATCTTCGGGAAAGGTGTATTTTCGATTGGCCCAGTCGCCCATCACGAGGCGGGGCCTTGCGCCCGCCTGCTCCATGGCGCTCGCCTCATCTGTGACATCTCGTGCACTTTCAAGCGCATGGGCGAGCCGGTGCAAAGGAAACATCTGGGGTGTCTGCGCGGCCCAAAGGCCGGAGCGATCGACGGTATCGAGGCTGTGCGGGGTCCGATCAGACATGGACGCGCGCTTGAGTGTGTCTGGGACCGGAAGGGCAAGCAGCCCTCCGTCGTCATAGCCCAAGCTTTCGGACAGGAGCCGCTGAACCGCCTCTGCTGGGAGCCCCGGTCTGGCTGCATCATGCACCGCGACCCAGTCATGCTCGGCATTTGGCAGATCGCAGAGCAGTGCCAACCCAGCCCGAACGGAGTCCGCACGGGATTCGCCTCCAATAGGAGCAGCCACGATTGGGGGATTGGGACCCCAGGCATCATGAAGCCGTGCGTCGAGTTGAAGGTCGAACCATCCCCTGTCCTGCGGAGACACAACCACCAAGATCCCCACGGCCTCGGGGGCGCTCAACATGGCCCGAAGACTCAGGAGGGTTCTCACGAGCATGACCTCTCCCCCCACATGGCGATACTGCTTGGGGCCGCCCGCACCCGCCCTGCGGCCCTCTCCAGCGGCGGGCACCAACGCCCAGAGCCGACGCACCGGGGCTGGGCCACGAAGCGATTCAAGACGGTCGCGCAGCGCTTGGGACTGCGGCAGAAACAGGGTCGATGCATTCACCCTCTAAAATTACCAGATGAACGACCCAACGCGCCCGCGCACTTCACCCGTTGACCTCTACCTGCTGCATGAGGCACGCGCCCCCCAGCCGGGCCAATCGATTGCTCTAGCCAGCCCGACAGGCTCAGCAGATGCATGGATGGCTGCGCAGTGGGTTCTAGCGCTCCAGACCAAAGCGGCAAGCGAATCAGGCGCAAGCGGTCTGATCATTGCGCACGATGCGGCCCAAGGTCAGCGGCTCGAGCACGAGATGCGGGTATTTGAGCCAGACGTTCGCGTGCGCTACCTGCCCGACTGGGAGACGCTGGCGTACGAGGCGTTTTCACCCCATCAAGACCTCATCTCCGACCGCCTACTCACACTCTATGAGGCGCTGACCGGTCAGCTCGACGCTGTGATTGTGGCCGCCCCCACACTCCTGCAGCGGCTGCCCCCGCCGGAGTTCCTGGCCGCCAACACTTTCTTTTTTCGCACGGGTCAAACACTGTCCATGGACCGTCTGCGCGAGCAACTTCGCCGCGCTGGCTACAACGCCGTGAGCCAGGTCGTGAGCCCGGGGGAGTACGCGGTACGTGGCGGCATCTTGGACCTCTACCCCATGGGTGCCGACCTGCCGGTGCGCGTGGAGCTCTTTGACGAAGACATTGAGGCCATTCGGGTCTTTGACCCCGACACCCAGCGCAGCATTCATCCAGTCAAGGAAATCCGGCTGCTGCCAGGCCGCGAGTACCCTCGTGGCGAGGAGGCCGCCTCTCGGTTTCGCAGCCGTTGGCGTGAGCAATTTGAAGGCGACCCCTCGCGCTGTAGCCTTTACAAAGATGCGGCGAACGCCGTTTTCGGCGCTGGCATTGAGTACTACCTGCCGCTGCTCTTTGAGGGCAACCTTGCCGACCTGACCGATTACCTGCATCCCCAAGGGCAAGTGCTGGTGCTCGGCCAGCTCGATGAGCCGCTACAAGAGACGCTCGGCTCCATTCGCGCCCGCTACCAGTTTCTCAAGCACGACCTGGAGCGACCGGTCCTACCTCCCGAGGCACTCTGGCTCACGCCCGAGGCGGTTCACGACGCATTGCGACCCTTTGCCAGGACCAGCCTCTCGCGCAAAGATCCCAGTCCCACGGCAGGCCTGCCCGACGTGCGCGCCGACCGCAGAGCCGCGCACCCTTTTGGGCGACTCGTTGAAACGGTGCAGTCTGCCCATGCAGCTGATCGTTGGATTGTGCTTGCAGTCGAATCCCATGGTCGTCGAGAGACCTTGTTGCAGCTCCTCCAAGACCAGTCCCTCGCGGTGGAACCGCTCGATGACTGGCTGAGTCTTCAGGCGCGCATTCAAGGCCCTCAGCCGCCCACCCCAACCGTCTTACTCGTCACGCTCGCACTTCAGCGGGGGTTCGCAGCGCCTTGGTGGCAGCTCATGCTGCTAACGGAGTCCGAGCTCTTTGCCGACACAGGACGACGCGGCTCCAGCGCTGCGCGACAGCAAGCGACCAATGTCGACACCCTCATTCGTGACCTCTCTGAGCTCAAGCCCGGCGACCCCGTGGTGCACCTTCAGCACGGGATTGGACGATACGAAGGCTTAAAACATATGGATCTCGGCGAAGGACTGAGCGAGTTCCTGCACCTGACCTATGCCGGGGCCAGCACGCTCTACGTGCCCGTCTCTCAGCTGCACCTCATCAGTCGCTACACCGGCGCAAATCCCGAGCAGGCCCCGCTCCACAACCTGGGCAGCGGACAGTGGGAGAAGTCAAAGGCCAAGGCCGCGAAAATGGCTCAAGACACTGCCGCTGAACTCTTGAACCTGTATGCCAGAAGAGCCAGCAGAACCGGCCACGGCTTTGGCTTCCAAGCGGGTGACTATGAGCGATTCGCCGAAGGGTTCGGGTTTGAAGAAACTCCCGATCAGCTCGCGGCGATCCATGCCGTGGTTCAAGACATGGTCCGAGACAAGCCCATGGACCGACTGGTCTGCGGGGATGTTGGATTTGGTAAAACGGAGGTTGCCTTGAGGGCTGCCTTTATTGCAGTCATGGACGGAAAACAGGTCGCAGTCCTCTGCCCCACGACGCTGCTGGCCGAGCAGCATTTCCAGACCTTCCAAGATCGTTTTTCAAACTGGCCCGTGAAACTCGCCGAGCTCTCACGCTTTCGAACCGCAAAAGAGAGTGCTGCCGCCCTAAAAGGTATTGCTGCGGGCGAGATCGACATTGTCATCGGCACTCACAAGCTGCTCTCGCGCGATACCCAGTTCTCGCGCCTGGGATTGGTCATCATTGACGAGGAGCATCGATTTGGCGTGCGCCAGAAGGAGGCCCTCAAGGCACTTCGCGCGGAGGTGGACGTGCTTACCCTTACGGCCACTCCCATCCCGCGAACCCTAGCCATGAGCATGGAGGGCATTCGCGACTTCTCGGTGATTGCAACTGCGCCTCAGAAACGACTGGCCATCAAGACTTTTGTTCGGCGGGAAACCAACGACTCAGTCCGAGAGGCCCTGCTGCGAGAGCTCAAGCGCGGCGGGCAGGCCTACGTGCTTCACAACGAGGTGGAGACGATTCAGAATCGGCTTGAGCACCTGGCCGAGCTCGTGCCCGAGGCTCGCATTGGTGTAGCCCACGGTCAACTGGGGGAGCGCGACCTCGAACGCGTCATGCGCGACTTCAATCAGCAGCGCATCAATGTGCTCCTCTGCAGCACCATTATTGAAACGGGTATTAATGTGCCCACCGCCAACACGATCGTGATCTATCGGGCCGATAAGTTCGGGCTGGCCCAGCTGCATCAGCTCCGCGGGCGTGTGGGTCGCTCTCACCACCAGGCCTACGCCTACTTACTGGTCCCCGATGAGCAGGCCCTCTCCAAAGACGCTGCCAAGCGACTGGAGGCGATTCAAGCCATGGAGGAACTCGGCAGTGGCTTCTTCCTCGCCATGCACGACCTGGAGATCCGTGGTGCCGGGGAGGTACTCGGAGACAACCAGTCCGGAAACATGACAGAGGTGGGGTTCCAGCTCTACAACGACATGCTCTCGGAGGCGGTCTCTGCGCTCAAGGTCGGACGTGAACCCGACATGGACGCACCCCTGCGCGCAACCGTTGAAATCAATCTTCACCTGCCTGCCCTGCTGCCCGCAGACTACTGCGGCGACATTCATGAGCGACTCATGCTCTACAAGCGGCTGGCCAGCGCAGAGGACTTTGAAACCCTGCAAAGCCTTCAAGAGGAACTGATCGACCGATTCGGGCAGCTGCCCGACCCCGCAAGAGCGCTCATCGAAACCCATCGGCTGCGGCTTAAGGCCAAGCCGCTGGGCGTCCAGAAGCTTGACGCCACGCAAGAGGGCATTAGCCTTCAGCTCCGGGCAGATGCCCCCATCGATCCCAGCCGGGTGATCATCCTGATTCAAAAAGACAAGCGCTTTAAACTCGCCGGCCAGGATCGCATTCGGTTTCTCTGCGAGTCGACTGATCTCGCGCAGCGGCTGATGCAGATCCGCGAGGCGCTGTCTCACCTGTTTCCCAACAAGGCCTAACCCATGAACCTTCGACTGCCCCACCATCTGGTCATTAGTCCTGGCGTCGATGCCCAGGGCATGGTGGTCAGCCGCCCCGATGTCGCTCGCGCCGAACTGGAGGCCCTGATTACCCAGGTTTTGGCGACTGCTGGATTTGCGGCCCCACCAGAGGCATCGCAACGACTGCGCAACATGCCGCTCACCGCAGCAGAGGCGCTCGGCCATGCAGGAACCCTGATCTGGGGACCCGTGCCGGGGGATCTTGCGGCCCAGGCCTGCACGGCCCTTCGCGAGACCTGCGCGCATCGACGCTTTGACCTTGCCCTGGTGCCCGCAGGCGAATCCCTTGCCGACTTCTCAGTCTTGGCCATGGACATGGATTCAACGGTCATCACGATCGAGTGCATAGACGAACTCGCTGCCTTTGCAGGCAAAAAGGCCGAGGTGGCCGCGATCACAGAGGCCGCCATGCGAGGCGAAATTGCTGACTACGCAGAAAGCCTCCGCCAGAGAGTGGCGCTGCTCCGAGGGGTACCCGTAGAGGCAGCACAGGAGGTCATTGATCAGGCCATGCGCCTGACGCCAGGCGCTCGGCAGTTGGTCGCTGCCGCCAATGCTGCCGGCCTCAAAACCCTCCTCGTATCCGGCGGATTCACCGTCTTCACCGCGCCGGTGAGCGAAATGCTGGGCTTTCAGGAGGTGCGGTCGAATGTGCTTGACGTCAGCGACGGACTGCTCACAGGCCGGCTGATCGGCGACATCGTGGACGGCTCGGTCAAAGCGGCCACCCTAGCGCGCGTCTGCAGCGAGCGCGGAGTACCCACAAGCAAGGCCATTGCCATTGGGGATGGCGCCAACGACCTGCCCATGATGGCCTTGGCCGGTCTGAGCGTAGCCCACAAAGCCAAGCCTGCCGTGCGAACCAAGGCCATGCGTGCCATTGAGCACAGCCGGCTCGACAGCCTCCTGATGGGATGGAAGGCGGCGTAACTAGGCCGAGACGATCTTTATGGTGGGCCGCTTCGAGGCTTTCTCGAGGCGCTCAGTCAGGTCGGACCAGAGTCTTTGGGCAATCTCCAAATAGAGCTTCGCCTCTGGGCTCTCGGGGTATGCCGCAACTGTTGGGACCCCCTTATCGGACTGCTCCATGATGCTTGCCACCAGAGGCAGACTGCCCAACAAAGGCACTCCGGTCTGGTCGGCTAGCTGCTGTCCGCCTCCTTGACCAAATAGGTGCGACACGCCTTTGCAGCAAGGACAGGCGAATACCGCCATGTTCTCGACCACACCCAGGACAGGCACGGAGACGCGCTCGAACATGCGCAGCCCCTTGAGGGCATCGGCCAGGGCCATCCGTTGGGGCGTGGTCACAATGACAGCACCCTGCAATGGGATCTGTTGCGCCAGGGTGAGGTGAACATCGCCCGTTCCGGGGGGCATATCGATCAGCAGAATGTCGAGGGCATCCCAGGCCGTCTGCTTCACGATCTGCTGAAGCGCCCCGGAGGCCATAGGTCCACGCCATGCAACGGCCTGCTCGGGAGGAATCAGAAAGCCAATCGAGTTCACCTGAAGACCGAGCTTGCGCAGGGGCAGCATGCGCTTGTCTTCTGTGATCTCGGGCTTTTCGTGCAAATCAAGAAGGGTTGGCAGACTCGGGCCGTATATGTCTGCATCGGCCACCCCAACCCTGAGGCCCATCTGTGCGAGCGCGAGAGCCAGATTGATGGTGGTGGTTGACTTTCCTACGCCGCCTTTGCCCGAGGCGATTGCGACAACAGCCTTGACGCCAGCAATGGGCTCTTGTGGGTTTGCCATGACTAAACCTCCAGGCCTTGACTGGTCAAGAACTCGTCATATGTTCCTTTAAAATCAATGACTTTTCCGTCACCCTTCATGTAAAAAATACGGTTTGCGACGGCATTCACAAACTCACGGTCGTGAGAGACCACCAGCAGCGTTCCCTGATATTTCTCCAAGGCCATCTGCAGGGACTCAATAGACTCCATATCCAGATGGTTGGTCGGCTCGTCCATGATGAGCACGTTAGATCGCTCAAGCATGAGGCGCCCGAAGGTCATTCGATGCTTCTCGCCTCCCGACAACACGCGCACCGGCTTGTGCACCTCATCACCTGAGAACAAAAGCCGGCCCAGAATCGATCGCAGGGCCTGATCGTCATCGCCGTCCTGCGCGTAGCGCTGCAGCCAAGTGGTCAGGCTGCTCTCCTGCTCAAAGTCTGGGTAGACGTCTTGGGCCATATAGCCAATCTGCGCATTCTCGGCCCACTTCACCAGCCCGCCGTCCGCATCGTAGCCACCCAGTGCAGCACCGACCATGGTCTTGACGAGGGTGGACTTGCCGGCGCCGTTTGCGCCGACAATGGCGATCTTCTCTCCCGCCTCGATCATAAGCGAGACCTTATCGAGCACCCGCTGTCCCTCAAAGGCCTTCTCGACGCTCTGCAGGTGCACGGCTTGCCGGTAGAGCTGTTTGGCCTGCTCAAACCGAATGTAGGGGTTTTGACGCGACGAGGGGCGCACCTCTACGGCATCGGCCTGAATCTTCTCGATGAGCTTTCGCCGCGAGGTGGCCTGCTTGGCCTTTGACTTGTTGGCTGAAAACCGTCGTACGAAGTCCTGCAGCTCAGCGACCCGTTCTTTACCCTTGGCATTCGCGGCCATGAGCCGGGCCCGCGACTCTGTAGCCGCCAGCATGTAGTCGTCATAGTTGCCCGGGTAGATCCGAATCTCACCGTAGTCCACATCGGCCATGTGCGTGCAGACCGAATTCAAGAAGTGGCGATCGTGCGAAATAATGATCATGGTGCTGTCGCGCTCATTGAGCAGATCTTCCAGCCACCGAATGGTGTCAATATCGAGGTTGTTCGTGGGCTCGTCTAAGAGCAGCACATCTGGGTTGGAGAACATGGCCTGGGCTAGCAGTACGCGAAGCTTCCAGCCCGGCGCAATCTCGCTCATGGGACCGTTGTGCTGCTCCAGCGGAATGCCCGCGCCCAGCAAAAGCTCTCCTGCCCGCGACTCTGCGGTGTAGCCATCGTACTCCGCGAATTTGGCCTCAAGATCAGCCGCCTTCATGTAGTCCTCTTCGGTGGCGTCTGGGTTGGCATATATCGCGTCGCGTTCTGTCATGGCAGCCCACATCTCCTCGTGCCCCATCATGACCACATCGAGCACGCGAACATCTTCGTAGGCGAACTGATCTTGACGCAGCTTGCCAAGCCGAACCCCAGGCTCCTTCATGACCACGCCATTGGTCTGCTCGAGGTCTGCGCCCAGAATCTTCATGAAGGTGGACTTGCCACAGCCGTTCGCGCCAATGAGGCCGTAACGATTGCCGTCGGTGAACTTGACGGAGACATTCTCAAAAAGGGGCTTGGCCCCAAACTGCATGGTGATATTTGCGGTCGACAGCATTGTTATTGAACCCAGTCGTAAGCGTTGCGGAACATCTGAAGCCAAGGCGAGGCGTCGCCGTGGTCAGACCAGTCCTTGGGAGCCCATGAGAGCTGCACCCTGCGAAAGGTACGCTCCGGATGTGGCATGAGTATGGTGATGCGGCCGTCGGCGTTCGTAAGGCCGGTGATACCGGCCGGCGACCCGTTCGGGTTCTGAGGATATTGCTCGGCAGCCTCCCCATCGGGCGCAATAAACCGCATCGCAACCTGCGCCTTTGCGAGCCTTTGCAGACCCTCAGGGCCCGCGCCAAAGTCTGCTCGCCCCTCTCCATGAGAGACCACCACGGGCAAGCGTGCACCCTGCATACCCTTGAAAAAGAGTGAGGGAGAGGATTGGATCTCAACAAAGCTCAGCCGGGCCTCAAATTGCTCGGATCGATTGCGCTCAAACCGGGGCCAGTCTTGCGCTCCGGGAATGATCGGGGCGAGCGCACTCATCATTTGGCACCCATTGCACACCCCCAGAGCGAACCGCGAGGGGTCCTCGAAGAACGCTGAGAACGCCTCACGAAGACGGGGCTGAAAAAGAATAGACCGGGCCCATCCACGACCTGCACCGAGGACATCTCCATACGAGAAGCCTCCGCACGCGGCCAGCCCAGCAAATGCGCGAAGGTCGACGCGACCGTCTGCCAGATCAGACATGTGGACATCCCAGGGCTCAAAACCAGCCGCCTGGAAGGCTGCAGCCATTTCGACTTGGCCATTTACCCCCTGCTCCCGCAGGATGGCCACCTTCGGCTTGACGGACTTCAAAACCTGCGGGGCCGAGAGCGCCGTGACCAGAGTCGTGGGCAACGCGGTGGGCATGGGATGCGCACTCGACCGAAGCGCACTGAAGGCCTCCTCGACACAGTCTGGGTGGTCGCGGCCCGCGGCAATCTGACGCGAAGCAGCAGTCCAGGCCTGTTGAAGATCTGCACGCGACAGGCTGAGCACACACTTAGCGTCGCGATAGAGCTCAACGACATCACGCGGATTTAAGGTCGCGATTTCATGCGCACAGGCGTAGAGACCATGCCGTCGCAGAACGTCCATGAGTTCGGTCCTGCGGGCCTTGGAGACCTGAACCACCACCCCCAACTCCTCGGCAAAGAGCGCCTTGAGCGTGAGCTCTTGACGCTGCACCGAGACCTGCTCGGGGCGGATCTTGAAGTCCCCCCAGTCAGCTGCAACCGGGTCAATGGTCAGCAGGTCGAGATTGACCGTAAGGCCACAACGTCCAGCAAAGGCCATCTCGCACAAACAGGCCCATAGCCCACCATCGGACCGGTCGTGATAAGCCTGAATCAGGTCGGGAATGTCGTGGAGCTCGCTCAGGGCCGCATGCAATTGGCGCAGCACCGAGGGGTTGTCGAGATCCGCAGGTGCTCCGCCAAACACCCCCTGAAGCTGGGCGAGTACCGAGCCACCCAGTCGGTTTCTCCCTGCGCCGAGGTCGATCAGCACCAAGATGCCATCGGCCTGCTCTCGATTGAGCTGGGGTGTCCAGGTCTGGTGCACATTTGCAACTGGTGCGACCGCGGTGAGGTTCAAGCTAACAGGTGAAATGACAGATTGCTCGCCAGCGCTGTCTTCCCACCGGGTGCGCATGCTCAGGGAGTCTTTCCCGACGGGAATAGACAAGCCCAATGCGGGGCATGCATGCAGGGCCAGGGCCTCGACGGCCTCATAAAGCGCAGCGTCTTGGCCCGGCTCGCCACAGGCGGCCATCCAGTTGGCGCAGAGCTTGATGTGCTCGAGCTCGGGAAGCTTCACCGCGAACAGGTTTGTGAGCGCCTCGCCAAGGGCCAACCGAACAGATGCGGCGGGGCTGACAATCGCAACGGGAGGCCGCTCCCCAAGCGCCATAGCCTGCCCACCCAGACCGCAATAGTCCCAGAGCGTGACCGCAACATCTGAGACCGGTGTCTGCCAGGGGCCCACCATTTGATCGCGGGCTGACAACCCGCCAACCGTGCGGTCGCCGATGGTGATCAGGAACTCTTTGCTGCCTACAGTCGGGTGCTTCAGCACATCGATGACCACCTGCTCGAGGTCGATGGCCGTGAGATCGATCTCCCCGGCATCGATCGGGACACGGGTCACATCGCGATGCATTTTGGGAGGCTTACCCAGCAGCACACTGATGGGCATGTCGACTGGCTGTTGCCCCTGCGCAAGCTGGCTGTCGGCCACCACCAGGCGATCCTCATTTACCGCATGCCCCACCACCGAAAAAGGGCAACGCTCCCGCTGGCAGAGGGCTTCGAATCGGCCAAGATCGTCTGCCCGAATGGCGAGCACATAGCGTTCCTGCGACTCGTTGCACCAGATCTCTGCCGGCGACAATCCGTCCTCGTCGAGCAGAATGTCGCGCAGCGCGAAACGCCCCCCGAGATCTGCACCGTGCACCAACTCTGGGAAGGCATTCGAGAGACCACCCGCACCAACATCGTGGATAGAGATGATGGGATTGTCTGGGCCGAGCGCAACACAGGCATCAATCACCTCCTGAGCGCGGCGCTGCATTTCGGGGTTGCCACGTTGAACCGAATCGAAATCGAGCGCTTCATGGTTGTGTCCGGTCTGGAGCGAAGAGGCCGCCCCACCGCCCATGCCAATGCGCATGCCGGGACCACCCAACTGAATCAGCAAGGCCTCGGCAGGAATGGCGTCCTTTTGGACCATGGCCCCCTCAATCGCACCGACGCCCCCAGCCAACATGATGGGCTTGTGATACCCCCACCGTTGATTCGCATGGGTCAGCTCGAACGAGCGGAAGTAGCCCAATAACCCGGGCCGACCGAACTCATTGTTGAATGCAGCAGCACCCAATGGGCCCTCGGTCATGATGTTCAGGGCCGAAGCGATGCGACTCGGAGCCTGAGGCCGGCCGGAAAAGTCGAGCGCGGAGACGGAGAATCCAGTGAGACCCGCCCTGGGCTCTGCGCCACGACCCGTCGCGCCTTCATCACGAATTTCCCCGCCCGCCCCTGTGGCAGCACCTGGAAAAGGTGAGATCGCGGTTGGGTGATTGTGCGTTTCTGCCTTCAGCACCGTGTGCAGCTCGGTCTGCCTCAGGGCGTAGGGCCCCGGCAGCCCCGCTGGGGGCGAGAGCCGTGAGGCCAGAGCACCCTGCAGGACCGCTGCATTGTCGGAGTAAGCCGAGAGCGTGTGTTGCGGCGTGACACCATGGGTGTGTCGAATCATGTCGAACAGGGACTGGGGCTGAGCCTCGCCGTTGATCGCAAAACTGGCATTGAAGATCTTGTGGCGGCAATGCTCGGAGTTGGCCTGAGCGAACATCAGTAGCTCAACATCGGTGGGGTCACGACCCAGACGGTCGTAGGCCTGCTTGAGGTAGTCCAGTTCGTCGGCTGAGAGCGCAAGTCCCAGACTGCTGTTGGCAGCGGCCAGCTGCGCACGGTCAATCTGTGCAAGCGGCTGAGCAGCGCGCGCATCGAAGAGGTTCAAGGGCGCTTCGCCAACGAATACCTGCTCGACCATGCGATCAAAGAGCAACCCCAACAGCGGCTCAAGACGATCAGTCGCGACGGGAATCTCAAAACAGATGCCACGCTCCAGGCGAGAAAGCCCAGCCACACCGCAAGACTGGAGGATGTCGGACGCCTTTGAAGACCAGGGGCTTCGCGTACCCTGCCGCGGGAAAACCCAGACCCGCGTTACACCTCGCGCCGTCGGTGGCCACTGAGCAGCCGTGAGGTCGAGCAGCTCTGTGAGCTCGCGTGGCGGCGAGCCGCTGGCGAGCCACTCGGCAGATCCGGAGAGCAGGTAGGCCCAGTGCGCAGTCAGAGATTGGGCGTTGAGCCGAAGACCCGGAGCGCGAGCATGGAACTGAGAGAGGAGGCGGGCCTTGCGAAAATCGGAGAGCGCCTGCAGACCCGGCAGGCAACGAATATGGCGCATCCGCCTATTATACGAGCCGACCTGCCCTCAGCTCGATCCGATGGTTGCAACGACGCGCAAGCTCGGCATCGTGTGTCACGATGATGACGGTCGTGCCCAGTTTTGCCTGAAGCTCAAAGATGAGCTCCATCACGCGCGAGCCGCTTGCAGAGTCCAAACTTCCCGTGGGTTCATCCGCAAAGAGCACCTTAGGAGCAAGCGCAAACGCGCGCGCGACCGCCACCCGCTGTTGCTCACCACCCGACAACGTCGACGGAAAGTGACGCAGGCGACTGCCCAATCCGACCGCCTCGAGCATGGATCTGGCAGCAACCTCTGGTGCGTCTCGACCCGCAAGCTCGAGGGGCAGCATGACGTTCTCGAGCGCCGTGAGCTGTGGCATGAGCTGAAAAGACTGAAATACAAAGCCAAGCGTCCCGTTGCGCTTCTTCGCGCGGGCCTCCTCGGAGAGCGATGAGATGTCCTCGCCGGACCACCGAACCGTACCTGAGGTAGGGACATCCAGGCCAGCGAGCAGGCCAAGCAGGGTAGACTTTCCGCATCCGGACGGCCCCCAGATGGCCATAGATTCTCCCTCTGGCAGACACAGACTCACCTGATCCAGAATGGTCAGGGCCTCCGCACCATCCGAAACCTGCTTCACCAAGTCAACAGCCTCAATTGCACAACTCACATTCACACTCCTTGTTGATCAGACGGCGCATCATGCTAGGCACCCTAGCATGCTTGCTGAGTACCGACGCAGCTGCACAAGCCACCGCCTTGGCATCTTCCACGCGTCCCGTCATCATGGTCTACGGTGATAGCCTGTCGGCTGCATATGGACTGCCCACGGCTTTGGGCTGGGCCACGCTCCTTCAGAAGCGCCTCGAGCAAGAGAAGTTCCCCCACCAGGTCGTCAATCGAAGTCTCTCGGGTGAGACGAGCTTTGGGGGGCTGCAGCGCCTGCCTGCTGCGCTCAAACGTCAAAGACCTGCAATTACCCTTCTGGCTCTTGGGGCGAACGATGGGCTGCGTGGCCTTTCCATGGCGCAGACAGAAAAGAACCTCAACCAGATTATTTTGCAGCTCAAGCAATCTGGATCCAAGGTGGTGCTCATGGGCATTCGCCTTCCACCGAATTACGGCCCCCAGAGCGCCAAGGATTTCGAGCGGCTCTACAGGTCGCTTGCGCTCAAACACAACACAGCGCTCGTGCCCCTGTTACTGGCTGGCTTTGAGACCAATGAATCATTTTTCCAGGCCGATCGTATTCACCCCAACGCAAATGCTCAACCCCTCATTTTGGAGAACCTATGGCCCACGCTGCGCCCCCTGCTCGGATCCTCCTGAGCCTTATCGCAGGGCTCCTGCTCGGCCCCGGTGTTCAGGCGCAGTCTCAGAGCGGCCTTGATTTTGAGCACATTGCCCGAGAGGGTGAGATGAAGTACTTCACCGAACGCCCAGACCCCAATGGATATCGCTACGAGTCCAACGTCTTTATTGACGAGAGCAGCCTTCGCACGGGCATTGTGAGCCTGTCCACGTGTCACTTCCAGCTTGATCCCATACGCAAGGTGGTCATTGCCTTCAATCGCAACCGACTCATTTCGCTCTCGGTGGTGTCGTACAAAGGAATGGCCTCTGTCCAGAACGATGGTCAGCACATTACGCTCGAGGGGGTCGAGCGCGGAGCCGAGATCTGCATCAACCTGGAGTCAAAGGCGCTTGATGTCACCCAAGAACAAGAGTGGAAGCTCTACGCAGGCCCACTGATGCGGCGCTACCTCGACGGGTACCTGCCCATGCAGGCCGATCTGCGCATTTTCTGGCCTTCAGGGCTCTTAAAGCTGAAGGACTCTAGCCCTCAGAAGCGAGCAGGCGTCGTGGTGGAATCACACCCCGACGGCGCGTTGATGCGACTCATTTTCGCGGGGCGGTTTGCGGGCCATTTCATTCTCAATCGCCCGTAAGCCCCCTAGCGGGCTCGGCCGAAACCATAGACTACTTCAGCTTGTAGTACGTGTCGTTGAGGTAACGCGACACGCTCACAATCTCCTCGTCGAACCAGCCACTCTTGGTGCGATTCGCACAGAACTCCACCATGCTCTTGAGCTGAGCGGTGGTTTTCATTTTGCGATTGAACTCGTCGTAGAGCTCCTCGCCCTTGTTCCCAGGCATCATGGAGTTGTGGCACGAGACACATTTCGCCTCGTGTAAAGCCTTTCCTTGCTGCAGATTGCCCTTTGCAAAAGGATTGGCCAACGCCCCGACGGCGGGGGCGAGCAGCACGATGGCCAAAAGAGGTCTCACCATATGACGCGTGAATCGCATGCCAAGTCTCCATAAAAAAAGGCGCCGGGGATCTCTTCCCCCAGCGCCCTGATGCTAACCCAAACAACGTTAAGCGTTATGCAATTCCAGCATTTCCCTTCACGCCAATCAGGCGGGGCGTGTTCAGTTTGCGTGGCGTGACCCGCTTCTTGTCCTTTAGCCAGTTCTCCACGACATCCCATACGGGCTCACCTGTTGCACCCTCAGCCACGGGTGCCCAGCCAGCAACCTTGTATTTCTTGCTGGCCTCAATAGGCTTGCCCTTAAGACGCATGTCCTGGATTCGACTGCCCATCTTTTCACCGGGAGCACAGGCGTACTCTAGGCCACCAACGCGCACCATATCGCCGCCCTGTTGGTAATAGGGATCCGGGTTAAATAGGTTGTCACAGACGTCTTCAAGCACGGTCTTGATCATTTCGCCTGTCATCTCGGTGAGCGTGCTGTAGGAGTAGGTGGTTGCCGTCTGGTCCATGACATGCTCCCGTGTAATGGCCTGCCCCGGAAGCAGCGAGGTGCCCCAGCGAAAGCCTGGGGAGAAGGCCAGATCGGCGCCTTTTACATCCATGAGTGCATCGACAATGAGCTGGTCGAACGTGCCGTTGAAGTTACCGCGGCGATAGAGCATGCCATCCGTGATCGCGAGCTTCTCCTCGAGCTTGTCCTTGAAGGGCGCACGGACCTTGTCAATGAATGCCTGCATCTCGGCGTCGGCCGGGAGCATGTTCGCAAAGACGGGCAGAAGCTTGTAGCGATAATCGGAGACCTTGCCATTCTTGACGTCGAAATCGAGCACACCCAGAAACTTGGTGTTCGAACCTGCGTTGGTCACCAGCGTGATGCCGCCCGCGTTCTTGACCTTGATGGGCTGAATGACGCCATCGTGGGTGTGACCGCCCATAATGGCGTCGATCCCGCGAACACGAGAGGCCATTTTGAGGTCGACGTCCATGCCGTTGTGGGAAATGACAACGACCACCTGGGCCCCCTTCGCGCGACATTCATCAACCATCTTCTGCATGTTGTCGTCCTGAATACCAAAGCTCCAGTCCGGCACAAAGTAGCGTGGGTTTGCAATCGGGGTGTAGGGGAAGGCCTGGCCAATGACAGCAACAGGGATGCCATTCTGCTGACGAATGACATAAGGCTTGAAAACGGGATCACCGAAGTCTGTGGTCTTGACGTTCTGGGCCAGGAACTCGATCTTGCCGGCCAGCTCCTTCTGAACGATTTCCATGACGCGGTCGGCACCGTAGGTGAACTCCCAGTGCGGACACATCATGTCGACACCCAAAAGCTTGGTCGCGTCGACCATGTCTTGGCCTTTCGTCCACAGCGCAGTGGCCGAACCCTGCCAAGTGTCTCCGCCGTCTACCAAGAAGGCATGGGGACGGGCAGCCCGCATCATCTTGACGAGCGTGGCCATGTGAGCAAACCCGCCGACCTTGCCGTATGTCTGGGCCGCCTTCTCAAAATTTAAGTAGGTGTAGGCGTGAGCGAGCGGCGAATTCTTGGAGATGCCGTACATCTTGAGCAACTGCTCGCCCACAATGTGAGGCACCTGCCCTTGCATGCTGCCAATACCGAGATTGACGTTGGGCTCACGGAAATAGACGGGCATGAGCTGCGCATGACAGTCCGTGAAGTGCAGAAAGCTCACATTGCCAAACTTCGGGACTTCATAGAGCTTGGATCCTTTGGCGGCAGCCATCGCGGCGTCTCCCCAGCTGCCAAACAAACCGGCAGCTGCGCCTGCAGCCATTACGCCCATAAATTCGCGACGATTCAGTTCCATTTGTTTATACCTATTGATGAATATAGTAGAAACCAAAAAAGCCTCTTCCTTGGAAAGAGGCTTTCTGGGGACAACATCATTCGATGATCAACGCAGACTAATCCTTGTTGACTGGCGAATTGGGGTCGAAGAGGTATGCCATGAGGTCCTTGAGTTGCTGCTCTGTAAGCAGGTTCTTGTGGCCCATGCGAGGCATATTGGAACAGGCGTTGTAGGCCTTTGCGTTGTATAGCTTGCCCCAGGTGTATTTCACGATATCGTCGCTCGTGCCACGAAGTTTCCCGTACTGATAGAGGCTCGGGCCAATATTTCCGTACGAGAGCTCCTTCTTGGTAATCTGATGGCAGTTATAGCAGTTACCACCATTCTGAACGCCCGCCTTGAGCTTCTTCCAGGTGTGACCATCACCGCTTTGAGCGATTTTCTCAGCCTTAGTCCAGTCGCCAAAGAATTTACCGTCGGCAGGAAACTTGATGCTTGCCATTTCTGCAGCTTCCAATTTCTTGCGCAGCGTGGGATCCAAATCCTTGCCGCTCATTTCAGCCTCTGAGCACGCAGCTTGGAGTGCATCCTGGTTTAGCCGATCGACCGTCGCGATGTGCTTCGACTCAAACGAAGCCTTGAGTACATCGAGTGTCATTTTGTTGTAGTCCGGCTGCATCAGGGCGCAACCGCTCACCGTCATGAGCGCTCCAGCAGCAATAAGTAGCTTTTTCATATTGATCTCCCGAATATTGATCTAGCGTTTGATGGTGGGCGCTTGTGAGGGAATGTTGTTCCCGTTGACTCCCATGTAAACCGAGAGCGCAACGGTAACCTCTGAGCCAAACTTTGGATGCGGAAAGCGCTGCAGTCGATAGCAGTCGTTGATGCGCTTTTGCATTGGCCAGAGCTGTGAGTTGCTGACGCGGTAAGCAGGCCAAGAGGTTGCTGCCTTACCCGCTGGCTCATTCTTGGTGAGGTTTGGCAAACCTTGTAGGCGAATGCGCTGACCGTCGGCGTTGTGGCAGGTGGCACACGAGTAGTCCATTGGACCTGCACGGTAGAAGAATGCGCGCTTGCCAATTTCGTACATGCGCTTTTCCTCACCATGCGTCTGGGGCACCTTGAGCGGCATGCCCTTGGAGTGCGTTACGACATAGGTGGCCAGTGCAATGACTTTCTTGTGGTCAGCCTTGTTGTAGTCGGCCACTTTGAGCGCCGTGCCCTGCAGCGTTTGCATGCAGTAAGCAATTCGCATCTCAAGGTCCTGAACCTGCCCGGCATCAGCGAAATAGCGGGGCAGCTGAGCATAGGCACCTTTGAGCACACCCGGTCCGAGGCCAAGATCGCATTGCTCTAGAGAAGCGTTTTTGGGGCCGGCTTTTTTCTTCCAGAGTTCCTCCCCCTCCATTTCCCAGAGCTCCGCTGGATTGCCATCGGCAATGAGTTCACGGTATTTGTCGATGGCTTGCTCGGACTCCGACTTCGCCGAAAGGGCTGGACCTCCGAAGAGCAATGCCGAGCTCAGGACGGCGAGAAGCGCTGCGCGCTGGGTGCGAATCATAATGTTCTCCTTGGATGACATTCGATAAAGTCTAAAAAACTACGGAGCCTCTGGGGCCCCGTATTTTCACCGATGTTTAGGCTATTGCAGCCTCATCAGTTCGGCTTTCACCCTTGTTATCGGTCCAGGTGATGGCCACTTTGTCGCCGGCTTTTGCACCCTTGACTTTGAACTGCAAGTAAGGGTTTTTCGACACTGCGGGGCCCCACTGCGCAGTCATGACCGTTTTGCCATTGTGCTTGGCCTCAACTGTCTGAATAAACCATGCAGGAACCAGCTTGCCGTCTGAGCCCTTGCGCTGACCACTCTCCATCTCGTGAGCCATCAGAACGCGAACGTCGGCCACATCACCCTGTGCTTTCGCACGAATACGCATTGGACTTGCCATTTTCTAACTCCTTAATTCGTTGAATGTGTTCGTGTGTGAACCAATGATTAGCCGCCGCAGCCACCGAGGGTGACCTTGACCTCTTTCTTGGCCATAAAGAACTTGCCGTCGGCTTTCACGAGCGCGTAAACGTCAGAGCTCTGCCCCATCTTGACGCGCATGGAAATATCGGCATCAGCATTAGGCGTGAACTCGTAGAAGCCAGCCATCATGGCGGGATTTTTTTCGACCATGACTGCGATCATTTCGGTCTTTGCGATTTTCGAGGTAACACCAACAGGCACAACAGCGCCGTTTTCAGCGATGTCGGGAGAAGTGATGCTGACATCGGCAGAGTTTGCGGCTGCGGGTACGCCCATGGCCTTTAATGTGTCTGCGATCGAGCGGGTTTCAAACCACTCTTTTTTGTAAGCACTGGCCATTGCAGGGTTAGCTGCGAAAAAGCCCATGGAGGCCAGTGCGGAATAGACCGCTGCGCCACCACTTGCCTTCAGTACGTCACGACGATTGATGCTCATCTTGTGCTCCTCTTTGCTGGTTGAATGCAAGATTAATTGCTTTTGGACTTGCTGGTGTCCAAACCCCGGGTTGGCCCAATCGGGCGATTTTGCTCGATGAGATTGCCATGGCTATCTACGGCCGAGCCAGGCAAGAAAGAAGTGATGTTAACCTCCTTCTTGCAGTCCTTCATGCAGGCGACGTTCTTGACATCAGCCTTGCCTTTGAGATCCCAGAGGCCATGATTCGTGTTCATACCGTTTCTGTTGGGCATCTTGGCCTGCACTTCAGCGATGTTTTTATCGGACAACACGAAGTCGGCGGGAAGCACATCGCCCATGTGCAGAATATATGCAACGACAGAGTAGACCTCTTCTGTGCTGAGCGACTTTGGGCTGGTCCATGGCATGGCGCGATTGATGTAGTCCCAGAGGGTTGATACCGTTGCGACTTTCATCAGCGTGGTGCGCTGGGGATAGTCCAAGCGCTTGAGATTCGCCACTTTCCCTGTCTTGATGTCCTCTGCTGAAGTGCCACCAACAATGGGCGTAAAGACCTCACCGCTCTCCCCGAAAATACCATGGCAGGACGCGCACTGCGCCTCCCAGACATCCTGACCTTTTGCAACGGAGCCAGCGCCTGCAGGTAGTCCTTTGAAATCGGGACGCACATCGATGTCCCACGCCTTGACCTCGGCAGTGGTGGCCGTACGCCCAATGCCGGAGTACTTCGACACCGGAGCGCCCTGAACAGCACCGATGGCCAGGAGGCTGGCCACGATGACAAACGACTTAGCTAACTTGAACATTGCTCACCTCCCCGGTCTCAGCCACTTTCCAGGACTGAATCATGTTGTTGTGATAAATCGAACGTGTGCCGCGAACGGCGCGGAGCTGCTGCACGGTCGGCTGAACGTAGCCCGTTTCATCGATACAGCGCGACTGCAAAATGGCGGGTGCGCCGTCCCACACCCAGTCAATATTGAACCGGGTAAAGGCCTTGGTCAAAACAGGGCCCTCAATACGAGCCGTGCGCCAGTTCTTGCCGCCATCGACTGATACGTCGACGCGCTTGATGCGCCCGCGACCTGACCAAGCAAGCCCCGTGATGTTGTAGAAGCCTTTGTCCAGCAATAGTTGTCCGCCCGATGGGCTGGTAATGACCGACTTGGCCTCCTGCATTCCACTGTACTGGCGATGCGACCCGTCGGGCATGAGGTCAATGTAGTGCACGGCCTCATCTTTGGTGGCCCACTTCTGATCACCCACCTCAATTCGACGCAGCCACTTCACCCATGAAACGCCCTGAATACCTGGCACTACGAGGCGCAGGGGGTACCCATTTTCGGGACGAAGCATTTCGCCGTTCATGCCGTAGGCCACGATGACGTCATCTAGGGCCCGGTCGATCGCAATCGTGCGGGTCATCGACGAGCCATCTGCGCCCTCTCCGAGCACGTACTTGCCGTTTTTCTTGTCGTAACCAGCATCTTCGAGCAGCACCGAGAGCGGCACGCCCGTGAACTCGGAGCACGACACCATGCCGTGGGTGTATTGGACTGTTGGCACAGCCACATTGCCCCATTCCATGGCCGTATTGGCACCGCACTCAATAAAGTGAATGCGCGACACGCTGGGCAGGCGCATGAGGTCGTCCATGGTGTAGACCTTGGGATTCTTCACCAAGCCGTTGATCATGAGGCGGTGCTTGGATGGGTCGATATCCCACCAACCCTGGTGATGGCGTTCGAAATGCAGACCACTGGGGGTGATCATGCCGAAGGTGCCCTGCAGCGGGGTGAATGCAACGGAGGCGGCAGACACGCGGGTCAAACCGGGACTCTCGCGGCGCTGAAGGCCTTTTTCATACTGCGAGGGAACACCGTAGCCATTTGCAGCAACGGGCATGCCCAGACCCTTCGTGTGGTCAGGCAGCGTGAGGATGTTTGGATCCCCCTGCCCTGTCACTGGGTTGGACGCGGCCGAAGCCGCGGTGGCGAGCGCAGCACCCGCTGTGGCGGCAGACGCCGCCAAAAACTTACGACGCATCTCAGCCGGCGCCTTGGCATCTTCCTTGGAAAGGAAATTCTCAGGCGCCTTCACGAGACGCCCGAGGGTCTTTTGCAAACGAGTCACTATTAATCTCCCCAATCTAACCGCACTTGGAAACCCACACACACAAACCTAGACCACGCCGCCTCTGAGGGTGGCTTAGGACCGCTCTCCTGCAAGTCGCACGCAGACCGAGCGACACAAATCTGTTAATAACGGATCTGAAATCCGATAAAACACGAAGGTGCCCTCGCGACGCCGAGATAGCACACCAGCCCGGTACAACAGGCTGAGGTGGCGAGAGACATTCGGTTGCGGCAGCTCGGTGAGCGCCACCACGTCCTGTACGCTGCGCTCCTCGTTGCAGACCGCCTGGATAATGCGAAGGCGGGCAGGCTCTGACAGAAGCGCAAAGTACTGGGCCGCGCGGTCGAAGATGAACGCGAGCTCGTCTCGATCGTGGGCGTCAAGGTCAACAATGCCGGGGGCATTCGCCTCGATTTGAGCTTCGTCTGACTGCTGGATTGCAGAAAGTTTGGACATAGGGCGTGAAAATATTCCTATAGAGGCATATAGTCAAGAACGAGATGTGACGCGACGCACAAGCCTATTGTCCGACCCATGCCTACCCACCCACTCCTCCTCGCTCCGACCGAATGGCCCAAACTCCATGGGCAGGCGCTCGCGTCGCGGGGGGCAACGGTTCCTTTGGTGCTGGTCACGCTTGAGCACTGCCCTTATTGCAAGCTTGTGATTCGCGAACAGATCGTTCCCAGAATCAAAGAGGGGCGCCCAGCGCTGCGCGTGTTGGAGTTTGATCTGTCCGACACAACCCCCATCGAGGCACGCGGCCCACGCTCAAAAGTCACCCCCATGCTCTGGGCTCGGGAGCACCGTTTTCGGCTCGCCCCCACCGTCGTTGCTGTCAACGCCAGCCTCAAGCCAATCGGTGAGCCGCTTCTGGGCTATAGTTCTCCTGACTTTTACAGTGCCTATCTCGAGGACCTCATCGTGGCTGCGCAGGCGGCCTGGCGCCAGAATCCATGAGCTTTAACCCCGATCACCCAGACCGCGATCATCTCCACCAAGAGGTGCACGCAAGGCCACCCATCGCACTCTGGCCCGACGAACGTGTAATTAGCCAGTCGCTGCTCTTGAGTCGCCCCGGCGAGCGAGAGAGCCAACGCGAGTGGATCGACGCAATCTGCAGGGCGCTTCGCATCATTCCGCATCCGCAACACGGACAATCCGTCCGGGTAGTCGAGCTAAGCCCTGCCCCCGCTCGCATCCTGCTTAAGTGGGAGCTGCACGGTGAGTTCTGCGCCATCACGCTTTATTTTCAGCAGGGTTTTGGGCTGCATGAGACCTTTGCAGACAGCCGCGCAGCCTGCTGGATTCGACTGACCGACCGGCTGCACGAGATCGGGGTGCGGCCCTGGAGCGCACAGGCCGGACAGCGCATGAGTGCGATCGACCTGGTTATTCAGTCCGCCGCCTCGACAGACGACGCCGCCAGGGTTGCCGCTCGTTTCGACGGCAACACCCTCATCGGGTCGACCATCCTTGCCTCTCAGCGGGCTCAGGTCTGGACAGACTTTCAAACCGACGACGAGGGTTTCATTCGATTTTTGGTCACGCACCAAGGTATGGGCTCGCGTCAAGCAGGGCGTGTTGCTCAACGCATCATCGATATGGACACCTATCGCATGATGGCCATGCTGTCCTTCCCCAAAGCCAAGGCGCTCGGCGAGTCCCTAAGGCAGGCAGAGCGGGAGCTCGCGCAGATCTCCGCAGACATGGCAGAGACCCTGCAGGCCGAACGGACAGGCCAAGCAGACATCTCAACGGACGAGCGCCTGCTCAAGGGGGTTTCAAGCCTTGCAGCGCGCGTGGAGCAATGGATCAGTGCCCTTGGTCTGCGATTTACCGCCAGTGAGGCCTACAGCGAACTTTCGCGACGGGCGATCCAGGAGCTCAGAGAACAAACCATACCCGGCGTCCAAACGCTCACCGAGTTTATGGACCGACGGTTTGAGCCCGCCATGCGTACCTGCCAATGGACGCGCCGCCGCCTGAGTGAACTGTCCGATCGCATTTCTCGGACAACTCAAATTCTTCGTACCCGCATCGAGTTCATAAACGAGCGTCAAACGCAATCCCTGCTCGCCAGCATGGATCGCCGTGCGAAGCTCCAGCTTCGCCTCCAGCAGACTGTTGAAGGGCTATCGCTCGTGGTGCTGACCTACTACGGGGTTGGCCTGGTCACTGCACTTGCCAAAGGTCTCAAAGACGTTGGGTTGCCCATGTCCCCCGATGTCGTGTCGGCCATGTCAATACCCATCATTGCTGGGGCGCTCGCACTGGGCATACGCCGTGCGCGCAAAAAACTTACGGGAGAAGTCGCTCCCGATCAGCCCAAGCGCCCGTAAAGTCTGCGTCCCTGAAGTAGACGGAGCGCACGACAAGACACCTCAGTCCTGCACCCCGAGCAGCCGCGAGGCCGTTGGGGGCGTCTTCCACAGCGAGGCACCGGTCAGCGGACAAGCCAAGCTGCGCAAGGGCTTTGGTGTAGGCCTCGGGGTGTGGCTTTTTATTTGCGACGTCCTCCCCGCAGACAATTACTGCAGGACTTGGAACCCCGCGCGGCGCCAGCGCATGTGTAAACAAGGCATCGAAGTTCGCACGACTTGTGGTGGTGACAACCGCCCATTGAATGCCGTGCTCCACGAGCCCGCCAATGCATTCCACAACACCAGGCTTTGGCAACACATAGCCACCTGAGACGCGCTGTGCATACAGCGAGTTCTTGAGCTGGTGTGCCGCCTTGAGTTTGGTGTTGCCGTCTCCGTCAAGCCATTCCCTCTGGCCGAGATGCTCAGCGTACACGCGCATGCGCTCGAGCCCCCCCGTTGTCTTCAAGAGCCAGGCGTAGTCGTTGTCGGACCATGCCCACGGAATCTCGAGCGCACGAAAGGCTGCATTGAAGGCTGGCAAATGCCCCTCTTGCTCGGTCTCTGCGAGCGTTCCGTCCACATCGAACAGCACGGCTTTGAGCCCTGGGGGAAAGTGGGAGCGCCAGCCCTCCTGCATGATCACTGCACCACAGCCGAGAGCTCGCCCCTCGCATAGCGGGCAGCCATTGCGTCCATGGGTGTGACGCGAATCTGCGAGGCGCGGCCTGCACAGCCAAAGGCTTCGAATCGTGCCTTACAGATGCCCTTTGCAGCCGCGGTGGCCACCTTGAAGAAAGCACGTGGATCGAATTCCTCTGGTTTTTGCGCCATCAGTTGCCGCATGGCGCCGGTCATAGCGAGCCGGATGTCGGTATCGATATTGACCTTCCGAACCCCATGTTTAATACCTTCCACAATCTCCTCCACGGGGACACCGTACGTCTCTTTGATGTCGCCCCCGTATTTTCGGATGATCTCAAGCCATTCCTGGGGAACACTCGACGAGCCGTGCATGACGAGATGTGTGGTGGGAATGCGTGCATGGATTTCCTTGATGCGCGCAATCGCGAGCGTATCGCCCGTAGGAGGACGGCTGAACTTGTAGGCGCCATGGCTTGTACCAATCGCAATTGCTAAGGCATCGACCTGGGTCTTCGCGACAAAGTCCGCAGCCTCATCGGGATCCGTTAGGAGCTGCGAGTGGTCGAGCACCCCCTCGGCGCCAACTCCGTCCTCCTCGCCTGCGGTTCCCGTCTCCAGGGAGCCCAGGCAGCCCAGCTCACCCTCAACAGAGACGCCCACAGCGTGCGCCATTTCAACCACCCGGCGCGTGACGTCCACGTTATAAGCGTAGTCCGAGGGCGTCTTCATGTCCTCCTTGAGCGAGCCGTCCATCATGACGCTCGAGAACCCACTGCGAATCGACGCCTGACAAACCGCTGGAGAGCTGCCATGGTCTTGGTGCATGCATACGGGAATGTGGGGATATTGCTCAATCGCGGCATCGACGAGATGGCGTAAAAACGGCTCGCCCGCATACTTTCGGGCCCCGGCTGACGCTTGCAGAATGACAGGGCTGTCGACCTCGTGCGCGGCCTGCATGATGGCGTGGATCTGCTCCATATTGTTGACGTTGAAAGCGGGCAAGCCATAGGCATGCTCTGCAGCGTGATCTAAGAGTTGGCGTAATGAAATCAGGGCCATGGTGGTCTCCTCCTGTTGGTTCTCGTTGTTGTAAACGGTTTAATGAAGTGCAGTGAAATAGGTCGCCACCGGTCGAATGTCGTCCACGATGCGGTCGGGGTCTGCCTGAGAAATGGGTCGGCCATGGTTGTAGCCATACGGCACCGCCCAACACATCACCCCGGCAGCTTTTGCCGTGGCCACATCAATCTCGGAATCACCCACGAAGAGCGTGGTCCCCGCAGTCTCGCCAAGCTCAGCCATAAGGTGATGAATGCCTCCTGGGTGGGGCTTCTTGGTGGGCAACGTGTCCCCTGAGATCACGCGCGAGAACTGCCCCTGATCAAGACCATGCGCACTGATCACTCGCTCGGTAAAACGCCCTTCTTTATTGGTCAGAATGGCACATTGGACCCCCAATGCATTGAGTTTCCTTAGGGTCTCCATGACATGCGGATAGGGATGACTCTGGGTGCCTGCAGTCTCGAAATAGTGATGGATGAATCTGGACATCACGGCTTCCCAATTTGTTTGGTCCGGATCACCCACCTTGTCCGACCATGCCTGCTTCATCAGCCAGCCGGTGCCATGACCTATCCAGCGGCGGATGTCTGCATCGGGGACCGTACCGGCATCAAACTCCGCCAGGGTGCGGTTCACAGCAAGACCAATCTCCCCCGCCGTCTCGATGAGGGTTCCATCCAGATCAAAAATGACTAGGCTCATGGCCTCTCCTTTGCCAGTCAGGCGCGTCGCTTGAGGTCCATGAGCCGAAGGATCATGGGCGTAAAAATCAGTTGCATGGCCAAACCCATCTTGCCTCCGGGAATTACCAGGGTGTTTGGGCGAGTCATCATGGAGTCATGCAGCATGGAGAGCAGGTAGGGGAAATCAATACCCTTCGGATTGGCAAACCGAATGACCACCATGCTCTCATCTGGCGATGGAATGTCCTTTGCGATGAACGGATTGGACGTATCTACCGTAGGGACGCGCTGAAAGTTCACGTGAGTCCGTGAGAACTGCGGCATGATGTGGTTGATGTAGTCGGGCATGCGTCGCAGGATCGTGTCCACCACGGCCTCCTGTGAGTAGCCGCGAAGCTTTTGGTCTCGCTGCAGCTTCTGAATCCACTCAAGGTTGACAATCGGCACCACGCCGACAAGCAGGTCGACATGCTTGGAGACGTCGACGTCTTCTGAAGCCCATCCAGCATGCAGTCCCTCGTAAAACATGAGATCAGTCCCGGACTCGATTTGCTTCCAGGGTGTGAAGGTACCGGGGTCCTGGCCATAGGGGGTGGCCTCCTCCGCATCGTGAAGGTAGCGCCGGACTTGACCCGTGCCGCTCGTGCCATAAGTTTCAAACATCGACTCTAGCTCGTTGAGCAGATTCGCCTCCGGTCCAAAATGACTGAAATGGCGATTACCTGCCGCCTCCATCTCTTTCATCTTGGCGCGCATTTCGAGTCGGTTGTAGCGGTGCATGGAGTCGCCCTCGACAATCTGTGCGTTGATTCCCTCTCTGCGAAAAATATGCTTAAAGCTGCTCATGACCGTGGTGGTGCCTGCACCAGAGGAACCCGTGATCGCGACAATGGGGTGCTTGATGGACATGGTTGAGGTCTCCCTTTGTTATGTTTTGCTTGTTTAAGTTAGGTGTTGTAGAGCGAGCGCTCCTTGAAGAGCGGGGAGCTGTACTTCTGGTCGTCTCCACGATCGTGCTCTGCGTGGTACCGCTGAATACGCTCTACTTCATTGCGTGAGCCCACGACCACCGGAATACGCTGGTGGACATGCTCGGGCTGAACCTCCAGAATCCGGCCGCGACCGGTAGAGGCAGCGCCGCCAGCCTGCTCAATGATGAAGCTCATCGGATTGGCCTCGTACATGAGGCGCAGACGACCAGGCTTGCTTGGGTCTTTGGTGTCCTTGGGGTACATGAACACGCCCCCCCGCATCAGAATGCGGTGCACATCAGCAACCATGCTGGCAATCCAGCGCATATTAAAGTCGCGCCCCCTTTCACCGGACTTACCTTGCTTGCACTCGCCCACGTAGCGCACAACCGGGGGCTCCCAGAATCGCTCGTTACTGGCGTTGATCGCGAATTCACTGGTGTCCTCAGGGATTTGAATGTTGGGATGCGTCAGCACAAAGTTGCCAACCTCGCGATCGAGGGTGAAGCCGTGCGTGCCCTTGCCGACGGTGAGCACGAGCATGGTGGAAGGACCGTAGATGGCGTACCCCGCCGCGACCTGCTCTATTCCGGGCCTTAGAAAGCTTGAGGTGTTCAATTCCGTTCCAATGGGCGCACGCAGAATTGAAAATATGGAGCCCACAGAGACATTGACGTCGATATTGCTCGATCCATCGAGTGGGTCGAACACCGCCAAGTACTGAGCCTCTCCTGCACGGTCGGCATAAAAGATCGGATCGTCGTTCTCCTCCGAGGCCAAACCCGCAACGAGCCCCCCGAGCGAGAAGGTATTGATGAACGCTTGGTCGCTCATGACGTCGAGCTTCTTTTGAGTCTCGCCTTGTACGTTCTGCGTCTCGAGGCTGCCCAGCACGCCGCCGAGAGCCCCCTTCGCTGTCATGGCGGAAATGGCCTTGACTGCAGCTGCAATATCAACCAACAAGGCTGACAGGTCTGGATGATGAGACTTGTCTTTGGTCTGCTGAATCAGAAATTTTGAAAGTGTTGTCCGTCCGAGGTGCATAGCCTCTTCTCCCTATTGTTGAAAGACCCTTGAGGCGCGAATATCTGCCTCTGTGATGGTGCTCAGCAGAGTGGCATCGGCCTTTGCCTGGCCACTCGCCGCCAGTTGAAAGACCCGATTTGCCTGCCGGAGCCGAGCGCGATCAAGCGCGTTTCGAACGGATCGTGCATTGGCAAAATGCGGCTGGGCCTTTCGAAGTCCAATGTACTCCGCCATGGCGACTCTCGCGCCGGCATCGAGGGTGTAATGCATACCCTCCACCATGGTGTCTGCGATCTGCAATAACTCGTCGTCCTGATAGTCGGGAAAATCGATGTGATGTGCAATGCGGGAGCTCATGCCGGGGTTGGACTTAAAGAAGGTGTCCATTCGGTCTTTGTAGCCGGCAAGGATAACCACCAAATCGTCTCGATTGTTCTCCATAACCTGGAGCAGAATCTCGATGGCCTCTTGGCCGTAATCGCGCTCATTCTCTGGGCGATAGAGGTAGTACGCCTCGTCAATGAAGAGCACCCCACCCATAGCCTTCTTAAGCATGTCCTTGGTCTTGGGCGCGGTATGACCAATGTATTGCCCCACCAGATCGTCCCGCGTGACGCTCACGACATGCCCTTTCCGAACGTATCCGAGGCGATGAAGAATCGTAGCCATCTTCATGGCCACCGTTGTCTTTCCTGTGCCCGGATTTCCGGTAAAGCACATGTGCAGAGAGGGCGTGGCCGCTTCAAGTCCGAGCTTCTCGCGAGCACGTGACACCACCAAAAATGCCGCAGTCTCACGAATGCGCTGTTTGACGGGCTTGAGCCCGACGAGCTCTCGATCGAGCTCGTCGAGAACCGTCATGACTTGCGCCTCCTCCAGGATGGCCTGGAGATCCACCTGATTTGGCTGCTCGCTCATGACGGCCGCTCCTTAGTACCGCTGCCCGACAGGCTTGTCAGTCGCGTAAGAGTGCGTGGTGTAGCGAATCATGCGGCCCTGTGCCTCCTGACGCACCAGACCAAAGCCAGGCTCTTGAGCGGGACGATTAACAATAAACGACATCACGATCGATTCCACGCCGCGGGTATTATCAAATGCATTGACCCGGATGTAGTTTTGGCCATGGTCCTTCCGGCAGGCGTTGACCTCGAACAACACGGCAGCACCATCCTTGATCTGGAACATGGGGATACCCCACATGTGCCAATAGGTATTGCGGGGGTGCGGGTCGTCTGTCCATTCGACTGACAATGCCCAGCCCTTGCTGATCGCGTAATCGACCTGAAGACGAATCTCTTCGTCGGTAAGATCGGGCAAAAAAGAAAACTGACCTTGTGTAATTCTCATTGTGTTCTCCTGATTCGTTGGCTTAGGACGCAGTGGGCGTGACCGCAAAGTCGGGCGCGTCGGTCGATGTGTAGTTGAACTCCACGCCTTTCCATGTCTCAAGCGCAGTCTCCAATGGCTTACAAGTCTTCGCCGCAGCCTTCAGAATGTCCGGACCCTCTGCAACGATGTCTCTGCCCTCGTTGCGAGCCTTGATCATGCACTCAAGCCCGACGCGGTTCGCGATGGCGCCCGCCTGAATGCCCTCTGGGTGACCAATGGTTCCACCACCAAACTGAAGCACCACGTCATCACCAAAAAGGTCAACCAACTGGTGCATCTGGCCCACGTGGATGCCACCTGAGGCGACTGGCATCACCTTGCGCAGATCGGCCCAATCTTGGTCAAAGAAAAGACCACGAGAGAGGTCTTGCTTGGTGTACGAATCGCGGCAGATGTTGTAGTAACCCTGAACCGTCTTGGGATCACCCTCAAGCTTGCCCACAGCAGTGCCCGCGTGGATGTGATCCACGCCAGCGAGTCTTGACCACTTGGCAATGACCTTGAATGAAACCCCGTGGTTGCGCTGGCGGGTATAGGTGCCGTGGCCGGCGCGGTGCAAGTGCAGGATCATGTCGTTGGCACGGCACCATTTGCTCATCGACTGCATTGCGGTCCAGCCAATGACCAGGTCGATCATGATGATGTTCGACCCCAGATCGCGCGCAAACTCTGCCCGCGTGTACATCTCTTCCATGTCTGCCGCAGTCACGTTGAGGTAATGCCCCTTGACCTCTCCCGTGTTGGCCTGCGCCTTGTTGACTGCATCCATGCAATAGAGAAATCGATCACGCCAGTGCATGAAGGCTTGGCTATTGATGTTCTCGTCATCCTTGGTGAAGTCCAGCCCGCCCGTCAGGCCCTCGTAAACCACCCGCCCGTAATTGCGGCCTGACAGTCCCAGCTTGGGCTTCATGGTTGCACCCAGCAGAGGGCGACCAAACTTATCGAGGCGCTCACGCTCTACGATGATGCCCGTGGGAGGTCCACGGAATGTCTTGACATAGGCTACGGGAATTTGGATGTCCTCGAGTCGAGCCGCCTTGAGGGGCTTGAACGAAAAGACGTTGCCGATGAGCGATGCCGTCATGTTGGCAATAGAGCCATCTTCAAACAGAATCAGGTCATAGGCCACGTAAGCAAAATATTGCTGCTCCGTGTTGGTGCCTGGCCCTGTATTGGGCACTTTGTCCACCCGGTAGGCTTTGGCCTGATAGCTCTCATGCGCTGTGAGCAGGTCCGTCCAGACCACTGTCCATGTGGCTGTTGAGGATTCGCCTGCGACTGCTGCCGCGGCCTCTTCTGGGTCCACGCCCTCCTGTGGCGTGATGCGGAATAAGCAAATGGTGTCTGTGGCACTTGGCTCATAGTCCGGGCGCCAGTAGCCCATTTGTTTGTACTTCAGCACGCCTCCCTTGTAGCGCTCTTTGATATCTGTAACGCGTCCTTCTGCTGCCATGCTGGTCTCCTTTTTGTCAGCGAAATACTGATGGGGACTGTAGAAAACAGGACCAGTAAGGTAAAGTCACTTTTGCTGACCAAAACCATAAGCTGCACTTATGCAGCAGGCAGGAGGAGACTTCATGAGGAATTTGTCTTTGCGGCAGCTGCGCATCTTTGTGTCCGCAGCGCGCCACAGCAGCTTTGCGCGAGCGGCTGACGAGATGCATCTCACGGCACCTGCCGTCTCGATGCAGATGCGCGATCTGGAAGAGGACCTCGGCATCTCGCTTTTTATGAAGCAAGGCCGGGGCGTTGCGCTGACCAGCGCAGGGGAATATTTTCTGGTCTACGCACGACGTGTCTTGGGCGCCCTCAAGGAGGCTGAAGACATGATGAGCAAGCTACAGGGCGTTCAGACGGGTAACCTCGTCATTGGCCTCGTGAGCACCGCCAAGTACATCCTGCCCCGACTACTTGCCGCGTTCCGAGAAGAACACCCAGGGATTCAGGTTGTCATCCAGGTGCGCAATCGAGAGGAACTCATCAAGCTGCTGCGCGCGGGCGATATTGATGTCGCAATTATGGGCAAGCCCCCCCGAGATCTGGATGTCAGGGCCGAACCTTTTGCAGACCATCCGCACGGATTCATCGCAGCGCCCACACACCGGCTTGTTGGCCAAGGCCCCACGCCCATCCAGATGTTGGACCAAGAGGAAATCATGGTCCGCGAGCCCGGCTCTGGCACGCGCGCAGTCATGGAGTCCTTTTTTGAGGCGCATCGATTTCGCCCCCTCTCAACCATTGAGATGTCGTCAAACGAGACCATCAAGCAAGCCGTCATGGCTGGGCTTGGTATTTCCTTCGTTTCTCTCCACACCGTTGGACTAGAGACCACCCATGGAGAGCTCTCGGTACTTCGCGTTGCCGACACGCCCGTGGTTCGCATATGGCATGTGGTCAATCGAAGTGGCAAAACCATGTCACTCGCTGCTGAGGCCTTTCGCTACTTCGTGCTTGAGCAGGGAAAGGCGCTCCTTGACGTCATGTTTCCGCAGCTTATGCAGATGAGTCCTGATTGGGCGAACGGCACGTCCGAAATCCCAACAGCGAATAAGCGGGGCAGCTCCCCAAAGACGCGGTAACGATGGGCACAATGCCGATGTATGCCCAAGCACCCAGCCACTCCGACGCAGCTGCCGAAACCAATGCGAGGCCAACAGCGATCCGAATGATGCGATCGAGACTACCCATATTTTTTTGAAACATACCGGCTCCTTTCTAGAGCTGATTGAGGGGAATTTTGAGGTAACGCTGCCCATTCGACTCAGCGGGCGGCAGCGTTCCGGCCCGCAGGTTAACCTGAATGGCTGGAAGGATCAGGGTGGGCATCGGGAGCGTCCGATCCCTGGCCGTGCGCATCTCCACAAAGGCCTCGAGCGTCGTACCGGCGCGAACGTGGATGTTTGAAGTTAGCTGCTCCCGGACGGTGCAGCTATCGCTGATCGGACGGTCGTCACCGGGTGGATAGTCGTGGCAGAAATACAGGCATGTCTCTGGTGGCAGGCTCAGAATGCGCTGTATAGAGCGCCATAGATCGCTGGCACTACCCCCTGGGAAGTCGCACCGCGCAGTGCCCACATCGGGCATGAAAAGGCTGTCGCCCACAAACACGCTCTGATCGAACAAGAACGCACCGTCGGCAGGGGTGTGACCCGGTATGTGCCAGAACGTGATCACTTGATTTCCCAAGACAAGAACATCACCGTCGAGCAACAACCGATTAAAGTCGGATCCGTCAGTGGAGAAGTTTGCGTCAAAGTTATAGATGCGCTTGAAAGCCTCTTGAACGTCGCAGATAGCGGCACTTATTGCGATCTTTCCCCCAAGTTCCTGCCTTAGAAGGGATGCCGCAGACAGATGGTCTGCGTGGGCATGTGTCTCGAGGATCCAATCCAGAGCAAGACCCTGCTGCCGAAGGAATCGGATCACCTTGTCAACGCTGTGCCGACTCGTGCGCCCGGAGCGTGGATCAAAGTCGAGCACCGCGTCAATCACTGCGGCGCGTTTGGTTTGAAGGTCGGCAAGCACATAACTGAAGGTGCTGGTCTGGGGGTCGAAAAAACTCTGAATCAAGGCAGATGATGCGCTGGACATGTTGAACCCATCGATTTATTTACTTATAGAATATTTGAAAATATAATAACCGAACCATGGACCAAGATATTGACTTCAGTCAACTTCGAGAATCTGCTGGCCAAGCCTGTTCCCTTCTGAGGCTTCTGGCCAACGAGGACCGACTCATGCTGCTGTGCCAGCTGTCGCAGGGAGAGGCCAACGTGGGCCACTTGGAATCCCTTACGGGGATCCGCCAGCCCACACTGTCGCAACAACTTGGGGTCTTGCGTCGAGAAGGCGTGGTGTCTACCCGCCGCGAGGGGAAACAGATTTATTATTCCCTCCACCACTCTGCCGCTGCCACAGTGCTGGAGACCCTCTATGGTCTTTACTGTGGCCAAGCCTGCCACCCACCCCATGCTGAGGAATTGATATGACATTTGCACACCGTTGGCTGACCCCGAAACTCGCTGTTGCACCACAACTCACGATTAATGATGTAAGCGCGATCAAGGCAGCGGGCTTCCAATCTGTCATTTGTAACCGTCCTGATCACGAGGATGGCCCCAGCAGTGGACAGCCCACTCAGGCCGATATCGCCTCAGCCCTGCTCGCTCACGGCATTCGATTCGCCTATCACCCTGTCAACTCTGGCGGCCACTCCAACGACCAGGCCCTTGAAATGGGCCGTCTCATGAGTGAGCTACCTACGCCCATGCTTGCCTATTGCCGCTCGGGTAATCGCTGCATTGGCCTCATCTCGCTGGCAAAATCCCTCGGCCAAGACGTACCCGAATAAGTCCGCCGGGAAGAGCCCTAAATATGCCGGCCTGGTTCGCGCCCTGGCGACAGGAGCGATCCTGGCGCGCAGCACTGGCAGGAGACCTACCGGCCGCAGTGCTGGTGACCCTGATGTTGATTCCGCAGAGCCTTGCCTATGCAGTGCTCGCCGGAGTACCCGCACACATTGGGCTTGCGGCCAGCATCCTGCCGCTCATTGCCTATGCAGCATTTGGCCGAAGCCCCGCCCTGGCGGTAGGTCCGGTTGCAATTGCCTCAGCTATGACCATGAGCGCACTGTTGCCTCTGGCACAGGCCGAGAGCGCTGCGTGGATCGGACTCGCAGCACTGCTCGCACTTTTATCTGGCCTGACGCTTTTTCTTATGGGTCTGCTTCGCCTGGGGTTTATAGCAAGCCTGCTCAGTCACCCTGTCATGAGTGCCTTCATTTCGGGAGCGGCCATTCTCATCATTCTGGGACAGCTCGGTAGCCTCAGTGGCCTCAAATTGCACGGCGACCACGCCTTGGACTTGCTCAGACAACTGCTGAATCAGGTTCACCTCGTCCACACCGAAACCCTCATACTCGGCCTTACCAGTCTCATCGGCCTCGCGCTGATCCGACGCTATGCGGGCAGAGCATTACGCGCTCTTGGGCTCAGTGGGCTAACGCTCGATGTCCTGACCAAAGCGGCTCCATTGAGCCTGCTGGTGCTTGCGGCAATCGCGGCACCCCAGCTTGATCCGCTCGGATCTATCCGACTGGTCGGCACGATTCCAACAGGCTTGACTCAGCTTGGCCTATCCACAGACCAGTGGACTGAGTGGCCTCGTCATGTTGTGGCTCTGCTTCCCTCCGCACTGCTCATTGGACTCATTGGGTTTATTGAGAGCATCTCGATGGCCCGATCCATTGCGCAACGTCGCACCACCAAGGTCGACCCAAACGCAGAGCTGCTGGGCCTGGGTGCAGCGAACATTGCCGCTGGCTTGAGTGGAGCATTTCCAGTCACCGGCGGGCTCTCACGCTCCGTGGTGAACCTTGAAGGAGGTGCACAAACGCCAATGGCCGGGGTCTATTCAGCGGCCCTCATGCTCATAGTGCTGCTAGGCGCCGGCCAGGCGCTGAGTGCACTGCCCGTCACCGCCCTCGCTGCATTGGTCATAGTTGCTGTCGCTACCCTCATTGACCTTCGTGCACTCCCTGAGTTGGTGCGCTACGACCGCGTCGACGCCCTCAGCTGGGCACTCACTTTTTTAGGCGTGCTTGTTTTAGGCGTCGAGTCTGGGATTGTGGCGGGCATTACCGTCTCAGTGCTTGGGCTCCTGTGGCGCCAGAGCCGACCCCACATGGCCATCATCGGGCGAATCCCAGGCACTGAGCATTTCCGAAACCTCAGCCGTCACGCCGTAGAAACGCGGCCTGAGCTCATCATGGTGCGCATTGATGCGAATCTCTTCTTTGGCAACTGGGATCGGCTCCACGATACCCTCGTAGACTTGGTCGATGCGAGCCAGCCGCACCCCAAACAGTTGGTGCTCTGCATGGCCAGCGTGAATGACATTGACACCACTGCCCTCGATGGGCTTCGGCGATTGAGAACGATGTTGCTCGCTCGAGACGTACAACTGACATTCTCGGAACTCAAGGGCCCGCTGCACGACAAACTCATCCAAGCAGGTGCAGCCGAAGAGTGGACTGTGTTTCTCTCTAATCAGGATGCATTCAAACAGGCAGGACTGGCCTAAGGGCCAAAACTATAGCAATTGGTGCCCGGAGCGGGAATCGAACCCGCACGCCTTGCGGCTCGGGATTTTAAGTCCCGTACGTCTACCTATTTCGTCATCCGGGCAGGGTGCGCTCTACACTTGCAGGGTACATAGCGAGTTTACAATTTCTCCCGCCCTACACAGGAGTTAACGCCATCATGACCGATGCGGCGACCTCAGCAGCGCTCAGTCACACCACCGAGGTGGTAGCAGCCGTTCTTTTCGCAATTGCGGTGCTACACACGTTCTCTACAAAATATTTCGAAAACCTGAGCCATCGGTTTCCGAGCCACCAGGGCTTGTTTCACCTTTTGGCCGAGGTGGAGGCGGTATTTGGATTCTGGTCGATTGTGCTTTTTACCTGGATCGTGTTCTCAGAAGGTTTTGGAAAGGCGACTGGCTATGCCGACTCACGCAATTACACCGAGCCGCTTTTTGTCTTCGCAATCATGGTGATTGCCGCGAGCCGACCGGTTATGGTTTTTGCCCAACAAATTACAGAGGGTCTCACCAAGGCCTGCCGGGGCAATTACGCCATGGTGAACTACTTCCTACTGCTCACCTTGGTCCCAGTGCTGGGTTCTCTCATCACAGAGCCGGCCGCCATGACCTTGGCAGCCCTCTTGCTCGCCCAAAAATACGTTCGCTCAGAGGCAGGAAACGCATTCAAGTACGGAACGCTTGGCGTCTTGTTCGTAAACATCTCGATTGGAGGAACACTGACGCATTTTGCCGCACCACCCGTATTAATGGTTGCAGCAAAATGGGGCTGGGACACATCATTCATGTTCACACACTTCGGCTGGAAGGCCCTCACGGCGGTGCTGATCAATGGGGCAGTTGTCACCTATCTCTTTCGGGACTATCTCCGAGGCGTGGGTGAGGCCATACACACCGGCAAAATGACCATCGAAGCGAGCCCCAAGGTACCGCTGGGGCTCACTATTGTTCATCTGTTACTGATTGCAGGTGTGGTTGGATTTGCCCATCACCCCCCCGTCTTTCTCGGGCTTTTCCTGGTCTTCATGGGGATTGCGACTGCCTACAAGGAACACCAAGATCGACTCATCCTTCGAGAGGGCCTGCTGGTCGCCTTTTTCTTGGCAGGCCTTGTTTTTCTTGGCGGACTCCAAGCGTGGTGGCTTCAGCCGCTGCTCACTCAGATGAGCCCAACTTCCATTTACTATGGCGCCACTGCGCTCACCGCGGTTACGGACAACGCCGCTCTGACCTACCTCGCCTCGCTGGTTGAGGGCACATCTGCCGAATTCAAATATGCAGTGGTCGCGGGTGCCGTGACCGGAGGCGGTCTCACGCTGATTGCGAATGCCCCCAACCCTGCGGGCGCCGCGATTCTCAAGCGTTACTTCGATGGTGAGACCATCAGCGCGGGGTCCCTCTTCTTGGCCGCACTTGGCCCCACCATCATCACAATCCTGGCCTTTCAACTTCTAGGCAAGCTCTAACACCTGCGAGACGAGATGGATACCAACCGGACGGTTTCAAGCCCCTCCCGCAGCCTCGTATTGAATCTCCAGCGCCAGTTGTCACAGGTGCTCCCATTTTCAGAGATGGAGGCGGGCCACATCCAGCTTTTCATCGAAGCTTCGAGAGAGTACTACTTCGAGCCAGACGAGGTCATCCTCAATCCAGCAAGCGGGCCCGTGGAGGTTCTCTACCTCGTTCGGCAGGGAGCGGTTCTCGGAAGAAAAGGAATCGCACAAGAGTCATCTGACTCTAGGCGTATCGATGCGGGAGAATTTTTCCCAGTCAGTGCCGCAATTGCAGGCCGACCTGTGAGCTCTGTCTACTCTGCATTTGGGGATTGCTTCTGTCTTGGCATTAGCCGCGCAGCGCTGATGCGCATATCGGAGCTATCTCCCCAGTTTGCGGCCTTTATCAGCCAGCGGATTCTCAAATTTCTCGAGATTTCCCGCAAACTGATTCAAAAGACATACGCATCAGAGGTGTTCACTTCGCTCTCCCTCGAGACGCCGCTGGGCGTGCTGTCAAGAAAGGTTCCCATAACAGTGAGATCGGGAAGCGAAGTGAGGGAGGCGCTTGAGCGTATGCATGAGACCCGCGTTGGATCCGTACTGGTCATTGACGCGACAGAGCGCCTCGTTGGCATTTTAACGCGCGACGATGTGGTGAGCCGAATCGCACTTGCTGGCATAAACCTCAGCTCGCCGATCGACGAGGTCATGTCGACCAGCGTGAGATACCTCAGTGCTCAAGACACTGCGCAGGACGCTGCACTCCTCATGTCCAGACATGGCATACAACATGTCCCGGTGCTAGACGGCGAGACGATCATCAATGTCGTCTCAGAGCGTGACATTTTCTCTGCCCAACGGTTGTCGCTCAAGGCCATTAGCGGAGCCATCCGCGGAGCGACGGATGCGGAGGCCTTGCGTGTCGCCGCCGCTGAGGTTCGGCAGTTCGCACAGACACTGCTTGGTCAGGGTGTCCAATCGCGGCAACTCACAGCGCTCATTAGCCATCTGAACGATTTAATCTGCGAGAGGCTCGTCTATTTGGCGGCTGAACGAAGAGGCTTATCCATGAGCCACTTCGCTTGGATCGCATTAGGCTCGGAGGGCCGCAGTGAGCAAACGGTCGCAACGGATCAGGACAACGCAATCGTGTTCCAAGATGGACTCCCCCAAGCCGCTCGCTCAAATTTCCTTGAGTTCGCTGAGGAGGTCAATCGGCACCTCGACGCCTGTGGCTTTCCATTCTGTAGGGGCGAGATCATGGCGCGTAATCCTAATCTCTGCTTAAGTGAGATCGAATGGCTCTCGAAATTCGCCTCATGGATCGAGCATGGCAACCCCGAGGCGCTGCTCAAGGCCAGCATCTTTTTCGACTTTCGCCCCATTGCTGGTTCGTTCGACCTCACCACCCGCATGCGCGCGTTCGTCACTTCAAAATCACGATCGACCCCTCGATTCTTAAAACAGCTCGCCGAGAACTCGCTTCGCAACCAGGTTCCTCTGAGCTGGCATGGCGGCTTCGATACCACGCGGGTCGACGGCCTTGAGTGTCTTGACCTAAAGCTTCAAGGCACCGCCATCGTGGTCGATGTCGCAAGAATATTTGCCTTGGCGCAAGGCATTGAGGCCACGAATACGCGTACGCGTCTGGAAAAAATTGGACAGGCTCTTGGGCTGTTGCCCCGCGAGTATGAGTCTTGGGTTGTCGCATTCGAATTTCTACAGACACTTCGATTGAACATTCAGATCCGAGGCGAGAGCGTTGGTGGAAACCCCAACCTGCTCGATCAGGCGCAGCTTAGCGACATCGACCGCAGCATTCTCAAAGAGTCATTCAAGACCCTTCGGCAGCTACAGCAACGGCTTGCGCTCGACTATGCCCGTTGACCTCTCTTGGTTCAGCCGAGCGTTCTCGGTCCCCGAGCCGGCAGACAACCGGAGATGGATCATTCTTGATGTTGAGACCAGTGGCCTTGACCCATATCGCGACCAACTGTTGGCCATCGCGGCGGTCGCGGTTCACCGAGAAGACGGTCGATCCAGGCCTTATATTGTGACAGCCGATAGTTTTGAAGCGGTGATCCGACAGGAGTACACCTCGACAAAATCGAATATTCTTGTGCACGGCATCGGCGCGGGCGCCCAACGCAACGGCCAAGACCCTGCCGCCGTCATGAGAGACTTTCAACAGTGGGTTGGTAAAGCACCGCTCTTTGCTTTTCATGCCCCCTTCGACGAGGCCCTGATCCAACGCTGGGCAAAAAAACACCTAGGCAAGAAACTGCCCAACCTCTGGCTTGATCTTGCACCCTTAAGTCATTCGGCTTTTCCACTAGTCAAAGCACGATCGCTGGATCAGTGGCTAGATTTTTTCGGTCTGGAGTGCGCTGTTCGACACCAAGCCGCGGCAGATGCCTTTGCCACCGCAGAGCTACTACTTAAAATCTGGGGCTCACTTGGTCATGACCGCCACGAGATCTACGCGCTCTACGCCCTTGCCAACCGCTCCAGGTGGATTACAAGTCTCCATTGAGCGCGCCAAAAAGTTTGTCTTTCCAAAGAGACTCTGTATTAAACTTCAGCTCGTTAATAAAACAATAAATGAGACAACCGGTGCTTGAGATACTCAACATCGCGCAACTCGTGCTGTACATAGGGGGATTGGCGCTATTCGGACAGGGCCTCTTATTCCTTTTGGCAGGCGCGAAGCGTGACTCCAACATTTTTTACCAGCTCTTTCTGGTGCTGAATCGTCCTTGGCTATGGCTGGCCAAAGCGATCTCTCCCAAAATGATTGCGACTCAACACCATCCCATAGTCGCGTTCTGCATCGTTTCTGTGCTTTACCTCAGTGTAACGCTCGCGAAAATTGAACACTGCCTCTCTGTACAGATGGTGGGGTGTCGGTGATGAGATTCGATTTGGCGTCTTTTCAGTTGAAGTGGAGCGGCATTGTATTCATTCTCTTTGGCCTCAAAGACAAGGCTTGCCAGTGCTACGAGCAGATGCTGTCCATGAATCCCCAGAATATTTACGCGCTCAACAGCCTTGCACACCTCAAGGCATCAATGGGTCTCCGGCAGGATGCGATCGCGCTCTACAAGCGCGCCTCTGAATGCCCAGGTGCTCAGGCCCCAATATTTTTCAACCTCGCCTTTTTGCAAGAGGAAGAGAAAGACCTGACATCTGCCGAACAGAATTTCCGCAAGGCGCTCGAGATGGATTCGGCCATCGATCGCGCTTGGTATGGCCTGGGGCTTGTCCTTATCCAACTCGGTCAGCTCGACGAGGCCGTCGCGGCGCTCAAACAGAACACCAAATTACAGCCCATGAGCCCCTATGCCTGGTATCAACTAGCGCGGGTTTACATGGATCGACATGAGCCCGACGAAGCGCTGAAGATTATCCAGCATTTGAAGGGGTTTGAACCCAAGTTCGCTGCCCAACTCGAGCGGGAAACTGGGCTCAAGGCCTCATGAGCAAGGGCGATTCGGCTGTAACCTGACCTCGGTCAGGGAATCGCAAGTTGAGGAAGTCCGTCGAATTACAACTAGGAGGAGAGGGCAATATGCAATTAACTGAATCTCACCACCAGTACTGGCAGAAAAACCTTCGCATCACTGCGTTGCTGCTGGCTATCTGGTTCATCGTGACCTTCGTAGTGAGCTGGAACGCGAGGTCCTTGAACTTTGACTTTTTTGGTTGGCCGTTTAGTTTTTGGATGGGTGCACAAGGTGCATTGGTGATCTACGTGGTCATCATTGCCTTCTACGCTCACTACATGAACAAGCTCGACCAAGAGCATGGTTGCGCTGAAGAAGAGGAGGCATAAACATGGCAGGTCTATCTCCAGAGAGCGGCGGCTCGGCGTTTTCCGCTAGCTCGCAAAAGGCTTTTAAGAGCCAACTCAATAAGGTGTACGCCTGGTACACGGGTGGGTTCATTGCGTTCGTTTTAGTCTTGGCTATCGCCGAACAGATGGGTCTTTCACGTGCGAACATCGGGTACGTGTTCTTGTTTGCAACTGTGCTGCTCTACGCCGGTATCGGGGTCATGAGCCGCACGAACGATGCTTCTGAGTACTACGTCGCAGGACGCCGAGTACCCGCCGTGTACAACGGCATGGCAACGGGTGCGGACTGGATGTCTGCAGCGTCCTTCATCGGAATGGCCGGAACGCTGTATCTCACCGGTTATGGTGGTCTTGCCTTTATCATGGGCTGGACGGGAGGCTATTGCCTGGTGGCTCTGTTCCTGGCGCCATACCTTCGGAAGTTCGGTCAGTTCACAATTCCTGACTTCCTTGGTGCTCGGTACGACGGCAATCTTCCTCGCCTGATTGGCATCCTCGCCGCGATCCTCTGCTCCTTCACCTATGTCGTGGCGCAGATCTATGGTGTCGGTCTCATCACAACGCGCCTGTCCGGTGTGCCTTTCGAGCTTGGAATCTTTCTTGGACTCGGCGGCATTTTGGTGTGTTCGTTCCTCGGCGGCATGCGCGCGGTGACGTGGACCCAGGTAGCCCAGTACATCATCCTCATCATCGCCTACATGGTGCCGGTCGTTTGGCTTGCTGCAAAGCAGACCAGCGTCCCAATCCCACAGTTGGTGTATGGTCAGCAGCTTCAGAAGGTGACTGCGCGTGAAGCCGAGCTGATGAAGGACCCGAAAGAGCTCGAAGTCATTGAGGCATACAAGCAGCGCGCGGCTGCATTCGATGCAAAGCTTAAAGACATTCCTGCCGCGCTCGCCGCCGACAAGGCTGCAGCAGAGCAAAAGCTTGCTGAACTTAAAGCTGCAAACGCTCCGGCAGATGCAGTGGCGGCAGCAGAGAAAGCCTTGGCATCGGTTCCGAAGGACGACGCAGCGGCAAAAGCTGCATGGGAGAAAGCTAAAGGAGCTGCATTGGCCTCCGCGAAACCCTTGGGAGGCATGCCGCGGCATGCAGACCAGTTCGTTGGGGATCCAGCCGGTGATGCAAAGGCCCAGGCCACTTATGACGCATCTCGTCGCAACTTCCTTGCTCTTATCTTCTGCCTGATGATCGGTACTGCAGCACTGCCTCACATCCTCATGCGCTACTACACCACCCCATCGGTGAAAGAGGCGCGAGAGTCGGTGACCTGGTCGCTGTTCTTCATCTTCCTGCTGTATTTCACAGCGCCCGCGCTGGCGGTTCTGGTCAAGTACGAGGTCTTTAACGTACTGGTCGGAACTCCATTCGCCAACTTGCCTGCATGGGTGGCGCAATGGAACTCCGTGGACCCCGCCCTGCTCTCTGTGGTGGACGTCAACAAAGACGGCATTCTCCAGCTCGGCGAAATGAAGATTGGCGGTGACATCGTGGTTCTGGCGACACCTGAGATTGCTGGCCTGCCCTACGTAGTTTCTGGCATGGTCGCGGCCGGAGGTCTTGCTGCCGCTCTGTCTACGGCAGATGGTCTGCTGCTTACCATCGCCAACGCGCTGTCGCACGACCTCTACTACAAGATGATCGACCCCAACGCCTCTACCGCTCGCCGGGTCGCAATTTCGAAGGCGCTTCTGCTAATTGTTGCACTTGCCGCTGCCTATGTGGCGTCCCAGAAGCCAGCCGACATCTTGTTCTTGGTGAGCGCGGCATTCTCGTTCGCTGCTGCTGCATTCTTCCCCGCCCTCACCCTGGGCATTTTCTGGAAGCGTGCAACCAAGTGGGGGGCAGTACTCGGAATGATCGCCGGCCTTGGAACGACCATGTTCTACATGGTCACCACTCAGCCTTGGCTTCGCGGCATCTTCGGGGTTACCTCACCAGTGCAGCTCTGGTGGGAGATTCAGCCCATCTCCGCCGGCGTGTTCGGCGTGCCAATTGGGTTTGCTGTAATCATCATCGTGAGTCTGCTCACCCCTGCGCCTCGTAAAGAAATCCAGGAGTTGGTGGACCACGTACGGTACCCAACCCTCAAGGGTGACATCAACACTGCTGCGCACTAAATAGCAGTCGCAATAAGAAGAAGGCCCGCCGGCTCGCCGGTGGGCTTTTTTTATACGGCGCGCTCAGACAAAAAAGCCCGGCAACTAGGTAGTCACAGGCTTTAAGCCATCGCCTTCACTTGCCGCACTTCCCATGCGGGCAATGACATGGTCAAGGTGCCCCTCGAGCTGAGAAATAGAGGCCTGTGGCATTTCGGTGAGTGCGTTCACCAGCACCCCCGCCTTCGGCTCGGGCACGCGTGAGAGCAACTCCTTGCCTCTCTCTGTGCACGTCAGCTCAAATGCGCGCGCATCGTCCAAGTTCCGCTCTCTCACCACATAGCCCTGCGAGACCAGGTGCCGGACAATGTTACTGGCCGTCGACTGATGCATGGCAAGACGCTCGGTAAGCTCACCCGGTCGAATGCCCTTGAACTCTTGAATCAGGGCCAGCGCCCACACATGTGAACCGGAGAGCCCCGTCACCCGCTCGACCTTTCGATAATGCTCTTTGACGGAGCGAAAAATCACACGAAACTGCTTGAGGACGCGGACTGCGTTCTCCGAGACCTGCGTTGGCACGTTCAAATCCCCTCTGCATGAAAGCAAAAGGCTAGCATTTTTAGAACGGAACAGAGAGGTTCAAAGTGACGGTTCGAGCCTGTCCCGGGGTGAGGTAGGCATCACCCAAGAACTCTGAAGCGTCAGCCCAATACCGGGTATTTAGCAGGTTCTGTACCGCGACCTGGACACGGACACCATGACTCGTCCAGCCATTGGGCAGTGCAATGCCCGCGTCCAGGCGATGATGCCCCCCCAGCCTGACACCTTCTGCCCGACTGGCCCAGCGATCGGAGACAGCCGTCGCAGCGAGCACCAGCCCGAGGGAGTGCTCCGTCTGCGGCCGACTGATCTGCAATCGGCTGCGCAGCCCTGGTAGGTTTGGCGCCTCGGTGCCATCGAGCCAGTCCAATCCTGTGTCTCGAACCCGAGAGCGCATCCAGCTCCCGGTCCACTCGAGCGCCCATCCCATCGTGAGGGTCTGCTGAACAACCCACTCCAATCCAAACCGCTCCTCGCGACCCTGTCGAACATAGGGGCCTGGCCAGGCCGCAATGGGACCGTCATCCAACCTAAGGTCATAGGGCCGTTGACTGTGAAAGAGGGTCAGCGCGACTCGATCGGCTCGGGAGCCGCTCCACTTGTATCCCAACTCGACGACACTGAGCACCCTCGATGGCAGCACCTCACCATCATTCGCAGCCGTCACAGGGGCGCGCTGGCCAGCCTCTATATCTTCCCGCCAACCCACACTCCAGCGTTGATTGGCGGTGGTGGCAAGGCTCACACCCAGCGCACCAAGCAAACGGGTTGTGGTGGCCGTGCTCCAGAGTCGCGGAGTCCAGAATGCGCTCTCATAGCCCTGCTTCAGATGGACAGAACGCAGCGTAAGGCTCGGCATAGGGACCCAAGGTTCGGTCGTGCGCCCTGCCCAAGATACCCATATCGCGCGCTGCGCAAGCGCAGAGCGAAACGCATCGTAAGGCACTGCGGGCAATGGACGGCCGCTCCACTGCGCTGCGAAGACATTTCCGGTGTCCACATAGCCTGCATCGGTGGGCTGCCAGCTGTACTCGGGCATGTGTGTGGTTCGGCGCAAAGTCGAGAGCCCCACACTGGCCTGCCCCTGCCACCCCAAGAGGGAGAGGGGCCCATAGGCCATGCCTTGGAGTGCATGCATCGCACGACGCTCGTTTACGCTTGCGTAATCCCAAAGCGTAAAGTCGCCATTGCTGCAGAACAAGTAATAGGGGTCTGATCCGTTTGAGCATCCCCATGGAAAACTGCTCCGATCATCGGTTTGCACCAGATGCCCAGAGAGACCCACCTGCACATGCCACCCCTGCGCAAGCGCATTGAGGGGCCGAGATAGCCTGAGTTGAACAAGGTCTGACTCAAAGCGCGTCGGCTGCGACCAGTCCGCATGACCCAGGACCATGGTCGGATTCAAGGGTGGAATATCGATTCCTCCAAGCAGCTGTGAGCCCGGCTGGGTGATCTGAGACTGGATGCGATGCTGCAGATCGGCCTCAAGCTGCCAGCCGTGAAAGGTGGTGTCGAGCGTGATTGCAGCGCCTTGCGCCGTTCCCTTGGCGGCCTTGGCGGCGGGGCGAAGTTGCTCCTGCTCCACCACCAAGCGCAAAGCCGTCTGACCGCCAACAGGCCAACTGGCATCTAGTGCCCCCAATGCACCACCGTGGCTCTGCATCTGAACCTCTGCCACGCGAGATGCGCCCGGACGCAGCGTCACCAGGTTGATCAACCCGCCCCCAGCCCCACTGCCGAGCCAGGCACCCGCAGGACCACGAACAAACTCGAGAGCCTCGTAGGGCCGCATCCAGAATGGCATCTCGCCCACCACCGGCAGTCCGTTGATCCTAAATCCCAGCACAGGATCCACAGCGAAGCCCCGAACCTGAAGATTCTCATAGTACCCAACGGGTGCATAGTTGAATTCAACTGAGGGGTCCCGCTGCATCAAGTCAACCATGCGCTGCGCGCCCAATGCTCGGCCTTCCGAGACGGAGATCACCGAGAGGCTGCTGGGCTGGCTCAGCCAGTCAGCGCCCGTAATTGGAGCAAGGAGGTCGGCGACCCTCGCCAGCCCCCTGCCACGCTCTCCGACAATCTCGACCTCCTGTACACCCTGCGCGGCATGCAGCGCTCCCGTCACCAGGACGCTCGTCATGAGGGTGACTGTCTTGAACGCACGCAATACACAAACAAAGGGGCGGACCATGTGTGCTCTCCAGTTCAGCAGAGAAGCAGAGGCCGGATTCAAAGTGGGAGCGGTCTCCGCTTCCCTGCGCAAGTCTTAACTCGATCAGGTTCAAAGGGTATGTCTCACCCGCCTCTTTTGAGGACCGCTTGCGCGGCTTTTCGGGACCCCTAGCGTGGGTTCGATAATAGCCGCTCTACGTAACGAGAGGCAAACATGACCCGCTGTGCATCAAGGCCATCGATGCGCGCAACGGCGCCGGAAAAGCCTTTGCCGAGCGCGTCCTGCAGTGTTGCCTGAGCCCTTGCACGGTAGTCCACTCCGTCACGCTGACCGGGATCAGGTACCCAAGGCAGGTCGTCTGCGCAGATGAGGGTGAGGTCGTAGCGCAGCTGCCAACGCAAAGACTCCTGCAAAAGGCTGTCGTCTGAGAAATACACCTGACTGTAGACCGCTGTCATGACCGGCCCAGAGTCTACAAACACGGCACGCAGCCCGGCCCGGCTTGCCTGCTCAATCTGCCTGGCCTCTTGGTCGCATTGGGCCTGAAAGATCTGGCGTTGCTCATGCTGCCTCGGGGAGCGGCCAGCCTGCTCCACCCAAGCGCGCAGGATCTCCGTAAAGGTCAGGCCCTGGTAACGCTCAGCCAGTGACCTGCACAGCGCGGTCTTGCCTGTGCACTCCCCACCCAATACAGAGATCAGCAGTGGACGGCTTCGCATGGAGTTGCTTGAGGACTCAAGTCGTCATCTGCGAGGGAGGCGCCGGCACATGATGCATGGCCCTCCAGCGCATGAGACCGACTCCCGAGAGGATGGCCTGTACCCCATACAAGCCGACGGTGGGCCAGAGTGCCTGAGCGGCATAGAGCCCCATTGAGAGGAGATTCACGAGCAGCCAGATCAGCCAGCATGCCTCGTGCTTTCGCGCGGTCCAGACCATGGCCCAGAGGCTCAGTGCGGCAATGGACGCATCGAGCACTGGACTGACCGAGCCAGCCGCCTCAAGCCACACCGCCAAGCCTACAGCCAGCAGCAGCGACAAGCCGATGGACAGCATCACAATGCCCCGTGTCGGGGCTACGACGCCAATCGCTGCGCTTCGGCCCCACCGGGCGTACCCCCAAACACAGACCGCCACAAAGGCCGCCATGACGAGCGACTGCCCAAAGAGCGACCAGTGCCATGTCAGGCCCAAATACAGGAGACTGGATAGCAGCCAGGCAAGCCAGGTGAGGCGTCTCTGTTGAAAACCCAAGATCACCCCGAGCAATCCCAAGCCAGCGGCGGCCCACTCGAGCGCCGTGATCACGGTCTAGAGCGCCCCCACTCAGAGCGCCCCTAGCGCATAGAATGCCTCGAGCATGACTGCATGCGAGACGGCACCGTGTAAGACCTGCTGACGATCTTCGACCTTCAGAATGAACGTCGGCACACCGGAGACGCCATGCTCACGCCACTCATCTGCAATGTGACGAATACGCTTGCGCAAAAGGGTATCTGCGAGCGCAGCCTCAGCACGAGACCGCTCCATTCCTGCAGACTCGGCCAATGCAATCAGTACGCGTGGATCTGCGATGTTCCGACCTTCCACAAAAAAGGCCTCGAAAATAAGGTCGGTGAGCGCATGGCCCTGCCCCCCTGCCGCTGCCACGAGTGCATGCGCGGGCAGTGAATTGGGCTGGGTCTGAATGAGGTCAAGCCTAAGGGGCAATCCAGCCGCTGCAGCGGCGGCCTGAACGCGGCTGAATCGCTCGAGGCTAGTGGTGCCGAATTTGTGCTGCAGATAGTCCGAGCGGGCAATGCCCTCTGCGGGTAGGTCGGGGTTGAGCATGTAGGGACTCCAGCGCACCTCGACGGTGTCGCTAAACCCCGCTTGACGCTGCTCGGCCATGGCAATCGCGGTGCGCAGGTTACCCAAACCAACATAGCACCAGGGGCAGACGACGTCCGAGATGATTTCAATCGAAATGTTCTGCATTATGTGTCCATGGTTTCGAAACGATCACTGCGTTGGAAAGAGGGACAGACCTCAACGGGCGAGGTCATCCTACCCGAGGAGGCCAAGGACTGTCCGCTCTGCGGGCGAGAGCTCGTGCAAGGACCAACCATCGATGAGCATCATCTCGTACCCAGATCGCAGGGAGGTAAGGAGAAGGTGCTCGTCCACAAGGTCTGCCACCAGAAAATTCATCAAGCCCTCAAGCCCAGGGAACTTGCACGAACCTACAACACGTGGGAGGCGCTGCGGGGTCACCCCGAAATTGACAAGTTTATTCAGTGGGTCAAAAAACGGCCGCCAGAATTTCTGGGGTGATGGTCTGGGGTGATAATGACCAGACCATCACACAGGATGAAGGACTCAACTATGGTTATCGGCTGGATTCTGATCTTCGCCCTTGGCTTTGTGGCAGGCTGGGTGGTGGGACGCAATCGTCGTTAAGCGGCCTTCTTTCTAAGCGGCCTTCTTTTTTAAGCGCCACGCATGCAGCAGGGGCTCGGTGTAACCGCTGGGCTGTGATTTCCCTTTAAAGACGAGGTCCGTCGCGGCCTGATAGGCCATGCTCTGCGCGAAGCGGCCTGCCATCTTCTCGTAGAGTGGATCGCCCGCGTTCTGGGCATCGACCACCGCAGCCATGCGCTCGAACGTGTCCCGCACCTCCTGCTCGGTCACCACACCATGGTGCAGCCAGTTAGCCATATGCTGAGAGGAAATGCGAAGGGTTGCCCGATCCTCCATGAGTCCAACGTTGTGAATATCGGGCACCTTAGAGCAACCAACGCCCTGATCGATCCAACGAACGACATATCCCAAAATACCCTGGGCATTGTTCTCGAGCTCTTGCTGCTTCTCCTGGGCCGTCCAGTTTGGATTGGCTGCAACCGGAACCGTGAGCAGGCCAGCCAACAGGCTCTCTCGCTCGGCGTCCGCATCGATAGCCTCCATCTCTTTTTGCACCTCGGCCACATTGACCTGGTGGTAATGCAGTGCATGCAGCGTTGCCGCCGTTGGGCTTGGTACCCAGGCTGTATTGGCACCAGCCTTCGGATGCGCTGATTTCTGAGAGAGCATGGCAGCCATCAGATCGGGCATGGCCCACATGCCCTTGCCAATCTGAGCTCGGCCGCGCAGCCCGCATGAGAGGCCCACCAGCACGTTGTTGCGCTCATAGGCCTGAATCCAGGCGCTCGACTTCATGTCGCCTTTGCGCAGCATGGGACCAGCCAACATGGCGGTGTGCATTTCGTCACCTGTGCGGTCAAGAAAGCCAGTGTTAATAAATGCAACGCGGCTGCTGGCCGCTGCAATGCAGGCCTTGAGGTTCACGCTTGTGCGGCGCTCCTCGTCCATGATGCCCAGCTTTACTGTGCTGTTGGGAAGGCCCAGCAGCTGCTCAACCCGATCAAAGAGTTCTGCCGCAAAGGCCACTTCCTCGGGTCCATGCATTTTGGGCTTGACGATATACACGCTGCCCGCACGACTATTGCGCACCGCCTCGCCAGACGGCAGCCGCCCATGGCCCTGAAGGTCGTGCATGGCAATGAGCGTCGTCACCACGGCATCCAGAATGCCCTCGGGTATTTCGTGAGTCTCACCCGATGCGTTCGCAACGAAGATGGCGGGATTGGTCATGAGGTGACCCACATTGCGCACGAACATGAGCGACCGCCCATGAAGACGCAGTTCGCCCCCGTTCGCCGCTGTGTAAATCCGGTCGGGATTGAGCCCGCGGGTAAAGGTTTTTCCGGCCTTCGTGACAGCCTCGGTGAGGGTGCCTTTCAGAATGCCCAGCCAGTTGCGATAAGCGAGCACTTTGTCCTGCGCATCGACAACCGCGACGGAATCTTCTAAGTCAAGAATGGTGGAGAGGGCAGACTCCATGATGAGGTCGGACACGCCGGCTGCATCGCGCTTGCCGATGGGCGTCTCACGGTTGATCACCAGCTCAAAGTGAATGCCGTGATGCGCAAACAAGATGCCCGATGGTGCTGCCGCAGGGCCGGTGAAACCTGCGAATTGAGCCGGGTCCTTCAGACCCACGGTGTCCCCGTTGGCTAGCGTGACTCCAAGCGCCCCATTCACCACCATGTACTGGGTTGAGTCCGCATGAGAGCCGTTCGCAAGCGGGGTGGACTCGTCTAGAAATTTCCGAACGAACGCAATGACGCGCTGGCCGCGGGCCGGGTTGTAGCTGCCCCCGCGCTCACAGCCATCTGATTCTGCAATGGCATCGGTTCCGTACAGGGCGTCATAGAGGCTTCCCCATCGGGCATTCGCAGCATTTAGTGCATAGCGCGCGTTGAGGATAGGAACCACCAACTGTGGCCCTGCCTGCTGTGCAAGCTCTGCATCAACATGCGTGGTGGTAGCCTGCACCTTTGCGGGCATGGGCACCAGGTACCCGATCTGTTCAAGGAAGGTCTTATAGGCCGCAGGGTCTTGAACGGGTCCGGGGTGGGCGCGATGCCATTCGTCTAGCTGCGTTTGTAGGGCATCTCGCTTGGCCAGCAGAGCCTTGTTCTTGGGAGCAAGATCCGCGACCAGCGCATCGAATCCAGACCAGAACTGCTCTGCGGAGAGGCCGGTCCCTGGGAGTGCCTCGGTCTCAATGAAACGGTGAAGGTCTTGTGCAACGTGTAAACGATGGCACTGCACGCGGGAGGTTTGCATAAGTACTCGCTTGGTTGAGAGTTGGGAATACTTTGATTTTATCGAACCTTCGGATTTGATCACCGCGCGCGGCATGCCGCTCGAGGGCATGGCCGTTCGTCCATAATGAACGCATGAAGCCTACCCTGCCCCGCGCTCTCCTCTTGTCTTTTGCCTTGCTATGTTTTTCACCCACCGCGCTCGCGCTCAAGCCCATGCCGGAGATTGCGAGCCAAAAAAGGCCAGAGCGCTTCCCGGGGGACCCCGCAAGCCACAAGGTGGTCTACATGTTTAACCAGGCCGATCTGGCCTACCAGACCTCGGTCATGAACTCCATTCAGGCCATGATCAAGACCTACGGCGACGATGTCTCGATTGCGGTCGTAGCCATCGGACCGGGCATTCACGCACTCGCGCGCACCCCAAAGCGCGAGACACACAAAGAGATCACCGATCGCGTGGAGAATTTCGCAAAGAACTATGGCGTGCGATTCATTGCGTGTGGTAACACCATGAACACTGTTGGCTATGCAGAGTCAGACATGAAGCCCTTCTCGGAATACGCCCTGGTGGGCGCAGCCGCGCTCATGCGACTTCAAGAAGAGGGCTTCAAACCGATTTTCTGGTGAGGACTGCAAGTCCCTTCAGGTACTCGCCCTCGGGAAAACAAAGGGTCTGAGGATGGTCCGGTGCAGCGGCCATGCGCGCCAGCACAAAACCGTCAACCCCTGCGTCATGGCCGGCGCCAGCGACGATCTTGTGAAAGAGCTCTGGCCCCACGCCGCCGGAACATGAGAACGTCAGCAACAGCCCCCCCGGAGCCAGCAGCCGAAGCGCAAGCCGATTGATGTCCTTGTATGCTCGCGAGGCGCGATCGGCGTGGGCTGCACTGGGTGCGAACTTGGGTGGGTCGAGCACAATCGCGTCAAACTGCTCGCCGCGCTTCAGTGCGTCGCGAAGCGTCTGGTTCGCATCCGCATCGCGTGCCTCGTGGCGATTGAGATCAAATGCATTTAGAGACACATGTGCCTGCGCACGCACGAGGGCGGGCGCCGATGAGTCCACGCTAATCACCTGTTTTGCACCCCCATGAAGGGCGGCCACACTGAAACCGCCGGTGTAGCAGTAACAGTTAAGAACGCGCTCCACGCCCAGTGCGCGCACCCACTGGGAAAACGCCAGACGATTGTCGCGCTGATCAAGATAGAAGCCCGTCTTGTGGCCTTCAGCAACATCAAGGGAAAGCCGCCAGTCATGCTCCTGAATCTCAACCTCGGTAGAGCCCTCTCCCTGAATCCAGCCCTTCACTAACGGCAGGCCCTCGAGCTGACGCACACCGGAATCGGACCGCTCAAACACGCGGGAGAGCCCGGTGAGGTCAAGCAACGCGGCGACGATCTCAGCCTTCCATCGCTCAGTACCCGCCGAGAGAAACTGCACGCTCAGCAAGTCGGCGTAGCGATCCACAATGAGTCCCGGCAGCCCGTCGGCCTCGCCGTGAACGAGCCGAACGCCATTGCTCTGGATGGGTAGACGACTCCGCAGGGCAATGGCGTCTGCAAGTCTTTGCCGAAAAAATGTCGCATCGATTCGATCGGCCTCATGAAAGCTCCAGGCACGCAAACGAATCTGTGAACTTGGGCTATAGGCCGCCCAGCAGAGAAACTGGCCAGAGGAGGACTCCACCCGAACGGTCTCTCCTGGATCGGCCTTGCCCTTGTCAACACTGCCTTGAAATATCCAAGGATGGTGACGAAACAGCGAACGGTCTTTTCCCTCGCGCAGGCGCACACTTTTCATGCCGCGAGTGTACCGGGGCTTACGCGTACTTCTGGAGAATGTCTGCGACCCGCTGAATGTCCTTTTGTGCAACGTCATCGGGCGCGTGTTCAGCCACGGCCTCAATCATGGAACAGGTCATCATGTGAAAGTAGGCTCGCTCGAGCGCACGGCGAGAAGCAGACATCTGCTGAGCCACCTCCTCGCAGGGCTTGCCATCGGCGACCATTTCAGAGATCGCCCGAATCTGTCCCTCTACCCGTCGCAGTCGATTCACCATGGCTGCGCGCTGCTCTGCTTCACGGTCTGACATTGCCTTCACGACGTGTCTCCTTTTAGAAACATGATGCACCGCAATTTGATTGAAATCAAAAATGAGCGCATTGTCTAAATACCCCTAGGGGTATTTAAAAATCAGAACATCCGGAGGAGATTCTATGAAGCAGTTACTCAAATACGCACTCGCGGCCACTGCAGCGCTGAGCCTCAGCGGCTGCGGAACCTTAGCCACCATCTCGAAACTCGAGGACGGTGCCGGTGCGGAGGCCATGAAGATGTGGGACCGTTGGATCGAGGCCGAGGGCGATATTGCCGTTGCAACCACTTGGGAGCGAAAGGTCAAGCCTGGCCTGACGGAGGCCGACGTAGCCCAGATCCTCTCGATTGTGGCCACCGAGCGAAACATGCGTGAAGTGGGCATTCTCCCGCTCTCAAAAGAAATTGAGGCACGCACGGGCAAGAAGGAAAAACTCCTCACCATCTACAACTACTGCAGCCCGCTCATTGCCCGCCGCATGGCAGACTTCAGCCCCCACATGGCAGCCTACATGCCCTGCCGGATCACCCTGGTCGAGAAGGACGACGGTCTCTGGCTATACACGCTCAACATGGACATGATGGTCAAGATGGGCCGCAAGCTGCCCTCCCCGTTGAAGGAGGAGGCATGGAGCGTTCGCGAAACCATGTACATCATGATGGAGCGCGCATCGAAGGGTGAGTTCTAAGCGCCACGCTAAAAATAACAACCGGGGGCCTTGAGCCCCCTTATTCCAAGGAGTCACACCATGCAGGTTTCTAATCCTCGTAAGACCACGCTTCAGATCGGCCTTGCCGCAGCCCTTTTCTCTATGACCGCAGGCTCTGCATTTGCCACCAATGGCTACTTCGCCCACGGCTATGGCACCAAAGCCCGGGGTATGGGCGGTGCTTCGACCGCCCTTGCTCAGGATGGGTTCGCGGGTGCAAACAACCCCGCAGCTGCTGCCTTTGCAGGCAATCGGTGGGACGCCGGCGCAGATCTCTTCTCGCCCGACCGCTCTGCATCTCGCACCGGCGGGGCCGGCCCGATGGGACCTTACTTCGCGGGCAGTGCGACCAGCAAAGAAAAACACTTTGTTGTGCCTGAGTTTGGCTACAACCTGGCCCTCTCTGACCGGATGGGTCTTGGCCTCACCGTCTATGGCAATGGTGGCATGAACACCACCTACAAAACGCCCGGGGGCTGCGTTCACCCCACGTACGGTCAAATGAACCTGCTCTGCGGTAACCCGGGTCACCTCGGTGTAGACCTCATGCAGTTGATCGTTGCGCCAACCCTTGCTTACAAGCTGGACTCTGCCCACTCCATTGGTATTTCCCCACTGTTCGTTTACCAACGCTTCGAGGCGAAGGGTCTGCAGGCCTTCCAGGGCACATTCGCCGACCTCAACCCAATGGCCCCGCCGGTGAATATTTCCAGCGACCCCATGAACATGACCGATCGCGGCTACGATTCGAGTACCGGCTTCGGCGTGCGCCTCGGGTTCATGGGCAAGCCCACGCAGAACCTCACGGTCGGTCTGAGCTATGCACCCAAGATCAACATGACTGAATTCGACTCCTACGCTGGCCTTTTCGCCGGAAAGGGTGACTTCGATATTCCTGCCAACGCATCGATCGGCCTCGCGCTCCAAGCCACGCCAGATGTCCTGGTGGCGCTCGACTACCAGCGCATTGAGTATGGCGGTGTGCCATCCATTGCAAATGCCAGCGGCCGCGTCGCTGCACCCCTGATGGCACTCATGCAAGGCGCAACCGATGTCAGCGCCCTTCAAATGGGTGGCGCGGAGGGCGGCGGCTTTGGCTGGAAGGACATCAGCGTCATCAAGCTCGGCGTGCAATGGCAGATGAGCGCAAAAACCACCCTGCGTGCAGGCTTTAACAAGGGACAGAACCCCATCCGCGGTGAAGACGTAACCGTGAATATTCTGGCCCCTGGCGTCATGACCAAGCACTACACGCTAGGCGCAACCTACCAACTCAGCAAGACCTCAGAGCTGAGCTGGAGCCTGATGATTGCTCCAGAGGTGAAAGTCACAGCGCCGTCGTTGTTCGAAGGGTTTGGCTTCCCTGCAGGAACGGACACGATCCGTATGAAGCAGAACTCCGCAGGCCTGCAGTACTCCAGCCGCTTCTAAGCACAGCTAGTCGTCTTTGGTGGTCGAGACGCCCGGCCTCGGCAGGCGTCCGACCCACCAGATCGAAAATAGGCTAATGCCCACGGCCATCAGGCTGCTCACCCAGAATCCCTCAAGCTGTCCCTGTGGGCCAATCGAGACGACCAACCCGGCCACGGCAGATCCAAGACCCATACCCATCTGCAGGCCAGAATTGTTGACGGACATGAACCGCCCCCGAAGATGCGCTGGCATGGCGGAGGTCAGCAATGCCATGGCCGGCACCGCCCGACCCGAGACAAGAATGAAGAAGCTCGTGGTGCAGACCAGGGCCCAGCCCAGCCCCACAGGCCCCAACAAGGGAAACCAGATCATAGGAATCATGGCCAGCACCGCCATCACGCGGTACATGAGCGGCTTGCCGTATCGGTCTGAGAGCCAGCCAATGATGCGGGCAGAGAAGAAAGTGGCAAACCCACCGCTGAGGTATACCCAGGGCAGATCCGCCTCTGCAAGGCCCACAGCACCGGTGAGGTGAATCGCAAAAAACGGAATCAGCATGAAGCCCGCAAAGGGCATCAGAAAACCAAACAGCAGGCAACGCCAGGCATTGGGATTACGCACAAGCGGCATGAGACCCTGCTCCTGCCTCGGGTGACCCACGAGATGCCCGTCGGCAGAGGGTAAAAACCGAGAGGCAACCCACCAGAGCAAAAGCGAGAGGAAGGTTAAGGCCAGGAAGGGTGCGCGCCAGCCATGGGCCGCAGCAAGGGCCAGAGAGATGGGAACGCCGGCAACAGTCGAGATCGAAAAGCCAGTCATGATGATCCCAGCTGCACGTCCGCGGTGATGCTCCGGCACAAAATCTCCTGAAATAGCATGCACCAGCCCCGAGAGCACACCGCCGAAGACCCCTGCCAGGCTGCGAGCAACCATGAGCGTCGTGTAGCTCGGCGCAACCGCGCAGGCCAGTGTAGCGAGCGTGAAAAGGCCAAAAAGCATGAGCAAGAGCCGCTTGTGCTCGATGCGATCGACGAGCCCCGCCGCAATGAGGCCACTGAGTGCAGCGCTTACGCTGTAAGCCGCTACCAGGGTAGAAAAGGCGGTAGGACCGACTGAGAACTCGCGCATGATCTGCGGCCCGAGAGGCATCATGATCATGAAGTCGACGATGTGACTGAATTGAATGCCTGCGAGCAGCCACAGCAACGCACGCTCGCGCGCCGGCAATGGAGAGAGGACTGTCACAAAAGGTTTGGAGGCGGGACCCGGAATCGAACCGAGGTACACGGCTTTGCAGGCCGCTGCATAACCACTCTGCCATCCCGCCGAGCAGAAAACACCAAAGGCAAAATGGAGCGGGAGACGAGTCTCGAACTCGCGACCTCAACCTTGGCAAGGTTGCGCTCTACCAACTGAGCTACTCCCGCAGCAAGTCGAGGACTATAGCAATTCATGAGCGGTCGCGCAACTCGGGCCAAGCCTGCATCAAGTAATAGACCATGGACACAAAGGTCAAAGCGGCTGCAAATAAAATGAGCCAATCGCCCCAGGCAGCAGTCTGTACCAGCCCCCCAAAGGCTGGTGCCTGGTAGAGCAAGAACGGAATGGCAACCATCTGAGCAATTGTTTTGGCCTTACCCAGCCAGTTCACGGCCACACTGTTGCGCGCCCCCACCGAAGCCATCCATTCACGCAAGGCCGAGATCGTGATTTCTCGCCCAATAATGATCAGGCCCACAATGGGTCCAACCCGCTGAAGATCGATCAGTGCCACCAAGGCTGCGCAGACCATGAGCTTGTCAGCTACCGGATCCAGAAAAGCACCAAAGGCAGAAGTCTGATTCCACTTGCGTGCCAGCCACCCATCGACCCAATCCGTCAGCGCGGCAGCGACAAAGATGACGGTCATCAGCAAGTTCTGCTCAACCTCGGTGAGCCCCATGGGCAGATAGACCACCGCCATGAAGAGCGGAATGGCCAGAATGCGGGCCCAGGTGAGCAAGTTCGGAATATTCAGAGGCATGCCGCGATCATACTCACCCCCGAAGCTGTCTAAAGATCTGCTGAGCAAGCGGCAGTGAAATACCCTCGACGGTTGCAAGCTCCTCCGCCGAGGCTGCCTTGAGCCCATGCAGCCCGCCGAACCGCGCCAAGAGGCGCGCGCGTTTCTTTGGCCCAATGCCCTCAACATCATCCAAGATCGAGCCAGTGCGCGCCTTGGCGCGCTGGCGTCGCATGCCAGTGATCGCGAATCTGTGGGCTTCATCGCGAATCTGTGCAATCAGCATAAGAGCCCCGTGGTCGCGGTCCAGAGCAATAATCCGTCCATCGGGCAGGACTAGGCGCTCGAGCCCCACCTTACGCCCCTCGCCCTTGACCACCCCCACCAACAGGTTGGTGTCGTGCCCAAGCTGCTCAAACACCTCGACGGCCACCCCAAGTTGGCCCTTGCCGCCGTCAATCAGCACCAGGTCAGGCATTTCCTCAAGTGCCTCGTATCGACGCATAAGCGCCTGACGCATGGCCGCGTAATCATCTCCCCCTGTAATGCCCTGAATATTGAACCGACGGTATTCCGAGGCTTGCATCGCATGATGGTGGTACACCACGCAGGAGGCCTGCGTGGCCTCTCCGGCAGTGTGACTCACGTCGAAGCACTCGATGCGAAGCGCAGCGAGGTCGTCCTCCTGGAGGCTAAGACCCAGCGCATCGACCAGCAACTGAGTTCGCATCTCTGCCCCGCCTTGCTCCTGCGCGCGACGAACCAACGCAAGCCGCGCGTTGTCCTCGGCCATGCGCAACCAGTCGCGTCGCTTACCCTGAGGCGCGACCAGTACCTTCACCGCCGGTTGATCCGATCGACTCGAGAGCCAATCCGCAATCGCACTCGCTGCTGAGTCTCGATTCACGACCAACACCCCCACCGGTGTCTGATCGGCATAGTGCTGACAGACAAAAGCCAGCAAAGCCTCATCCAGCTCCTCGTCGACAAGCCCCTGCCCACCCGTCTGCAGTGAGAAGTGGGGTCGGTCGCCCAGATGACGCCCGCCTCGCACCATGGCGAGGTTGACCACCAGGCGCGCCCCATCGGTGGCCACAGCCAGCACATCGCAGTCGAGGCTGCCATCAGTCTCCATCGAGTGCTGCGCAAGCACCTTCGAGAGTGCAGAGATTTGATCTCTAAAGACTGCCGCGGACTCGAAGTCGAGTGCATCGGAGGCGCGCATCATGTCATCTTGAAGGCCCTGCAGCAGGTCATCGTGACCGCCCTTCAGAAATCGCAAGGCACGCTGCACATCTCGAGCGTAGTCCTCGTCTCGAATGGCCTTCACACAGGGACCACTACAGCGATGGATCTGAAACAGCAGGCAGGGCCGGGATCGGTTGGCCATGACATTGTCGGTGCAACTGCGCAACCGAAACACCTTTTGAAGAATATGCAGTGACTCCTTCACAGCCCATCCATTTGGAAAGGGCCCAAAGTAATCCGCCGCACGATCAACGCTGCCGCGGTAGGACGAAATGCGAGGATAGGTGTGCCTGCTGATGCGCAAAAAGGGATAAGACTTATCGTCCCGAAACAGAATGTTGTACTTGGGGGACTGTGTCTTGATGAGATTATTTTCAAGCAACAGGGCCTCGGCCTCACTGCGCACGGGAGTGACCTCAGCACGAACAATCTGCGCCACCATGCGTGCGATTCGGGGCCCATGGCCCGTCTTCTGAAAATACGATGAGACCCGCTTTTTAAGGTCTTTGGCCTTGCCCACGTAGAGGAGCGCGTCATCAGCGCCGTAGAACCGATAGACACCCGGCAGCCCTGGCACCGTTGAGAGAAAGGCCTTTGCGTCAAACATGCCCCACCCCTGCAAGCCGCGCCGCCCTCGAGAGCGCCTCGAAAAACATCTCCTCGGTCAGCCGGCCGGTGTTCACGTTGTAGCGACTCGGGTGATAGCTGTCGACCAGCCATTGTGGAGCGCCTAGGACATCACCCATCGCGTGCTCCGCGCCGTGGGCGAACTTGAACTCAGCGCTGGACGCACCCCGCTCCTTTAGGTTGAGGCTTCGCAGCACTGCATCGTGCGAGACGGCACCCAGACAGACGATCACTGTCGGCTTTAACGCTTCAATTTCCGCATGCAGGAAAGCGCCGCACTGCCTTACTTCAGCCCCTGTGGGCTTGTTGGCGGGCGGCAGGCACTTTACTGCATTCGTGATGCGGCATCCGTAAAGTAATAGGCCGTCATCGCGCGCAACGGACCGCTTCGCTGAGGCCAGGCCGAGTCGATGCAAGGTGCCATAGAGCAGGTCGCTACAGGCATCTCCCGTAAACGGTCTCCCCGTGCGATTGGCACCATGCAGCCCGGGTGCAAGGCCGACCACGAGCAGTCGGGGTCGGTCGTCACCAAAAGCCGGAACCGGCCGACAGAAATAGTCCGGATGGGCCTGAGCCGTCTCATCGAGAAAATCACTCAGGCGTGCACACCGACGGCAGTCGGCGTCGTAGAGGGACGCTGCCTCGACCTTAGCCATTGCGAATGGCAGGCGCCAGTCGCTCGAGTCCTCGGCGCGTAGGCGCCTTGAGAAGCCCAGGCATGCGGCTTGGCAGCCCATCGAGGACCTGCTGGGCAAGGTCTGGTCGATTGCAGATCAGGGTGGCGTCACAACCCGCCTCAAAAGCCGCCTGCGCCCGATCCACGACATCTTCAACCACAGCAGCGCCCGCCATAGAGAGGTCATCTGAGATCACCACGCCATCAAAGCTGAGTCGCTCACGCAAGACCTTTTGAATCCAGATGGGCGAAAAGCCAGCAGGCCTATGCGGGTCGACCTGAGGATAGAGAACATGGGCAGGCATGACCGCGGACAGCGGGACGGACCCCCAAGGCCCTTCGCCGAGTCTGACATAAGGAATCAGGTCCTGCGCCAGCAGTTCATCAAGGCTTCGGTCATCGACGGGGAGTGCCTCATGGGAGTCGGCACTGGCGTAGCCGTGCCCAGGAAAATGCTTCCCGCAGTTCTGAAAGCCCATCTGGGCCAGGCCTTGCATCACTGCGCCCGACAGAATAGAGACCAGACCAGGGTCTGGGCTGAAAGCCCGCTGATACATGACGGCACTGCGACCCAACTCGAGATCCAGCACCGGGGTGTAGCTGAATCCGACTCCGACGTCTATGAGCTCGCGCGCAAGCACCGTGCCCGCCTCACGCGCTTTGCTGATGGCGATGGCCAAGGCCTGCGGGCAGACGCGCCCCTGTGTATCGAGCAGGCCGCTGCCGAGCTCAAGGAAACTGGGCAGCGCAGTGAAACCCTCTCGAAAGCGTTGCACGCGTCCACCCTCGTGATCGACCGAGATCACGATGCCGGGCCGAGCGCGCGCAATCTCCGACGTCAGGGCTCGCAGCTGCTGCTTGGATGCGAAATTTCGGGTGAACAGAATGAGCCCGCCGACCCAGGGGTGGGCGAGCATATCGCGCTCGTGTGACTCAAGTTCTAGGCCTTGGACATCAATGATTAGGGGTCCGAGCATCAGCGAGCCTCCACCAGGGCAAAGGCCTGCGCATGGCTGCGTTCATCACTGAGTGAGAGATGGATGACCCATCCGTTAGCATGCAGCAGCTCTGCAAGCGGACCCCGCGCAACGGCCTGCGGAGCCCCCTTTTCGTCATTAAGGACTTCAAGATTCTGCAGACCCATGGGGTTGGAGAGCCCGCACCCGAGTGCCTTGCCAACGGCCTCTTTGGCAGCAAAGCGCTTGGCAAGGTAGTTGATTGCGACCGATTGCGCGTGAGCGCCTTGGCCGAGCCGCTGAAAAAACACCTTCTGCTCCTCAGGTCCAAGCAGCCGCCGTGCAATACGTTCACCCCAGCGCACCCAGAGCGACTCGAGGCGCTTGGTCTCAACCAGGTCTGTGCCCACGCCGATGATCATGAGAGCCTCCCGCCCTGTGCCTCACGCATAAGGCGCTTCATTTCTCGCACGGCCTCTCGCATGCCGACCAGCATGGCGCGCGAGACGATGGCGTGGCCGATATGAAGCTCTTTGATACCTGTGAGAGCGGCCACTGGCTGCACGTTGAAGTAGTTCAGGGCATGCCCCGCATTAAACCGCATGCCTGCGGCCTGAATCGCGTCACCGGCCCGGGCAATGGCCGCTAATTGAGCCTTTACCTCGGGCTGTGCGGGGTCACGCCCTTGGGCATAAAAAACCTCGGCGTAGGGCCCTGTATGCACCTCACAGACCTCAATGCCCAGGGCATGGGCCACCCGAACCTGAGCAAGGTCGGGGTCAATGAAGGCACTCACAGTAATGCCAGAAGCACGCAGGCGCTCAATCATGGGCCTCAATGCGTTTGCCTGCCCCACCAGATCGAGGCCCCCCTCGGTCGTGATCTCCTGACGCCCCTCGGGCACCAGCATAGCCATCTCTGGCTTAACCTCCAGAGCGAAGTCCACCATCTCTGCGGTGGCAGCCATCTCGAGGTTCAGCTTGATCTGGGTGTGGGTGCGAAGCCGGCGGACGTCATCATCCTGAATGTGACGCCGGTCCTCTCGCAGGTGCACGGTGATGCCATCGGCGCCGCCGAGGTGAGCCTCCACCGCAGCCCATATTGGGTCTGGGTCATAACTGCGTCTGGCCTGTCTTAGGGTGGCCACGTGGTCAATGTTTACACCGAGCTCAATCATGACTTCCTCTCTGAATCTGGGCTAAGGCGCGGACGGCCTCACGAGAGGCTAGGTCTTCTCCACCCAACTGATGGCGAATCAATCCGCGCAACAATCGCTTCGCCTGGCCAGCCCATTCAGACGTGACAAAACCCTCTGAAAAAGCAGCCAGGTCCTGATCGTAGCGTGAGAGCGCTATGAGGGTCTGCCCGCTGACCTCGATGGCCTCAGCAGACCGAACGCCCGCTCCCGCTCGATGCACCCCCTCGTGGGGACTCACCCAATACAGTGCATTGGGCTCATCGCGAACATTCGAAGGGGAGAAGTCTGGAGCCACACCCATCTCTCGCAAAAGGCGGCATTCAAACTGACGCAGGACAGCCTCCGTCAACGCCAGCCGCGCACCCCCTTGGTCTGTGCTGAGTGCCTGCAAGGCTTGCTCATACGCGTCATAGAGGCTGGGGTGCGGATCGTGCCGGGGTAGCAGCCGAATGACCAGTTCATTCAAATAAAAACCCGCAAGCAGCGCCTCGCCCCTGAAAGCCGGCAGGCCGGCACGCCACTCGGCCGACAATAAAGTGCGCAGGTCGCCTTTGGCGGAATAGCGCAGGAGCACCGGCTGAAAGGGCTGCAGAAGGCCCCTGAGTGCTGAACGCGGGCGCCTCGCTCCTCGAGCCACGACGCCCAATCGGCCCTCCTCTCGCGAGAAAACCTCAAGCACCAGACTGGTCTCCCGCCAGGCCAGACCATGCAGGACATAGCCCGGGATCATGCTCGTTATTCCACTCCGAAGCTGCGGACAGCGGCCTCATCATCGGCCCAGCTGTCTTTGACCTTCACCCAGAGCGAGAGCGTGACCCGCTGCTCCAGAAGCTGGGCAATCGACTGCCGCGCCTCGGTGCCGATGCGTTTGATTCGCTCCCCACCGGCGCCAATCACCATGGGCTTATGCTGCGGACGCCCCACAACGATGGTCGCGTCGATCTCGACACGACCGCCTTCATGCTCTTGGAATCGGTCAATGACCACGGTTGACTCGTATGGGAGCTCATCGCCCAGAAGCCGAAATAACTTCTCGCGAATGCGCTCGGCTGCCATGAACCGAAGGCTTCGGTCCGTGAGGGTGTCCTCGTCGTAAACGGCTGGCCCCTCGGGAACCGCCCTGCCAAGCGCCTGCAAGAGATCGTCGAGCTGACTGCGCTTGGCGGCTGAGACGGGCACGATCTCGGTGAACTGAGCAAGCGTGCCCAATCGGGCAGCCTGCTCGTAGACACGGGCCTTTGCTCGGTCGTCTTTGATGAGGTCGGACTTATTGAGTGCGACAACCGTCGGACAGCCCTTGGGGAGCCGTTGCAAAACAGCCTCATCCTCGTCTGTCCATCGCCCAGCCTCCATGACCCACAACAACACATCGACCTCCTCGAACGTGCCCAAGGCAGCGCGATTGAGCTGACGATTAAGAGCCGCCGTATAAGTGCTCTGAATACCCGGTGTATCAACGAAGACGAGCTGACGCTCGCTGTCGGTGTGCACACCCATGATGCGATGGCGCGTGGTTTGGGCCTTGCGGGAGGTGATGCTGATCTCAGCGCCCACGATGGCATTGAGCAGGCTCGACTTGCCCACATTGGGACGACCCACGATTGCGACCGTCCCGCAGCGATACGCGCTCATTTCAGCGGAGACTCTTTGGGCTTAAATTCGAGCTTGGCCTGAGGCGGCTCCTCCAAGGTGCGCTTTTTACGGGCGCGCTTGGGCACCGCTGTGAGCGCAGCCTGAGCCGCCGTAAACGCTGCGGTCGCAGCCATCTGTTCAGCTGCCCGCCGACTCGCGCCCTGGCCCAGCACAGAGATGCTGAGCTTCGCAATGGCGCACTCGACCTCGAACACCTGACTATGGGCGGCCCCGTGTGTGGCCACCACCGAATAAACGGGTAGCGGAAGGGCATGCCCCTGAAGAAACTCTTGCAGCAGGGTCTTGGCGTCCTTGCCGAGGGTTCGGGCATCGACCTGCCGAAGAATGGGGCGGTAGAGACCATTGACAACTTCCGAGGCTGCATCAAAGCCCCCGTCAAGCAAGATGGCACCGAAGAGTGCCTCGAGCGCATCAGCCAGGATGGACGGACGGCGCAGACCACCGCTCTTGAGCTCGCCGTCACCCAGGTGCAGATGCTGATGAAGGGAGAGCGACTGCGCAATGTCGTGCAGGGCCTGCTGGCGAACGAGGCTAGAGCGCACCCGACTCAAGTCGCCCTCTGTAAAGCCCTCGAGCTCGTCGTAGAGCAGCCGCGCAACCACAAGGTTGAGCACGCTGTCACCCAGGAACTCGAGGCGCTCGTTGTGGTTTGCCCCGTAGCTGCGATGCGTGAGGGCTAGCTCAAGAAGTTCAGGCCTGCGGAACCGATAGCCAATGCGCTGCTCGAGCATCGCCGCGGGCGCGGGGGTTCTCACTCGATCCATCCCAGGCGACTGAAGTTTCCGTCGAAGACCTCAGAGGCGTTGAACCAGACCAAAATGGCACGACCCGCAAGATTGCGCTCTGGTATGAAGCCCCAGACCCGACTGTCCGCAGAGTTGTCTCGGTTGTCGCCAACCCCAAAAAAGTGGCCTTGAGGGACACGACAAACCATACCGGTGAGGGTACGTTGACACTGATCTCGGAACGGAAAAGCCTCGGCCAAAAGAAAACCGTTCCCCATGTCGGGGTCCACAAGCGTGTGATAGCGCTTGTCACCGAGTTGTTCTTCAAATCGGTCAATGGGGCGGACCATGGTGGCGTCCATAAAGGCACCTGCTGGTGTCCGTGGGACCTCGACCCCATTGATGCTGAGTACCTTGTTCTCGTAGCGCACCTCGTCTCCCGGCAGGCCAACAATGCGCTTGATGTAATCCTGCGAGGAGTCCTTCGGGTAACGAAAAACCACCACGTCCCCTCGCTCAGGGCTTCCGAGGTCGATGATCTTGGTATGCACGATGGGCAGACGAATGCCATAGCTGTACTTCTGCACCAGAATCATGTCGCCAATGCGCAGGGTCGGAATCATGGAGCCCGAGGGAATGTTGAAGGGCTCGAACGCGAATGACCTCAGCAGAAAAATCACCAGCAGCAGCGGGAAGAACCCTGCGGTGTACTCGAGCCACCCTGGCCGGGGGGCGCCAGCGGGACGCTGCTTTCGCCAAACCATGCGATCAAGGGCCCAGAGAAAGCCCGTGAAGACGCAGACCGAGAAAAGAATCAGGGAGTAGTTCATGAATTAGTCTTCAACCTTGAGGATGGCTAGGAAGGCCTCTTGAGGAATCTCAACAGTGCCGACCTGCTTCATGCGTTTCTTACCAGCCTTCTGCTTCTCAAGCAGCTTTCGCTTGCGTGAGATGTCGCCTCCATAGCACTTGGCCAACACGTTCTTCCGAAGTGCTTTTACGTTCTCGCGGGCCAAAATATTGACGCCAATCGCGGCCTGAATGGCCACATCGAACATTTGCCTTGGAATGAGCTCGCGAAGCTTGGCGACCAGCTCTCTGCCGCGAGACTGAGCGTTCGCGCGGTGCACGATGACGGATAAGGTGTCGACCCGCTCTCCGTTGATGAGGATGTCCATCTTGACCACATCCGAGGCCCGGTGCTCTTTGAACGCATAGTCCATCGATGCATATCCACGAGAGACCGACTTCAGCTTGTCGAAGAAGTCGAGCACGATCTCGTTCATGGGAATCTCGTAAGTGAGGTTCACCTGACGGCCGTGATAGCTCATGTTGGTCTGCATGCCACGCTTGTTATTGGCAAGCGTCATCACCACCCCCACATAGTCCGAGGGCATAAAGAGGTTCACGGTGACAATCGGTTCACGGATTTCCTCGATCTTGGTGGGGTCGGGCATTTTGGAGGGATTGTCGACGTCGATGATGCTGCCGTCCTTCATCAGGACCTGGTAGACCACCGTCGGAGCGGTGGTGATGAGGTCGATGTCGTACTCACGCTCAAGACGCTCTTGCACAATGTCCATGTGCAGCAGGCCCAAGAAGCCACACCGAAACCCGAAGCCCAGCGCCTGTGACACTTCCGGCTCGAACTGCAAGGCAGCATCGTTGAGCTGAAGCTTCTCGAGGGCATCTCGCATGAGGTCGTACTCCGAGCTCTCGACTGGATACAGGCCAGCAAAAACCTGGGGCTGAATCTCTTTGAATCCCGGCAGCGGACCGGAGGCGGGCTTGCCTGCCAGCGTAACCGTATCACCAACCTTCGCAGCCTTCAGTTCTTTGATGCCCGTAATGATGAATCCCACCTCCCCGGCACAGAGGGTGTCCTTCTGCAGCGACTTCGGGGTGAACACGCCGAGCTGTTCAACGGGGTGAACCGTGCCAGTGGCCATGAGCAACACCCGGTCGCGCTGTGCGAGTCTGCCGTTAACAACGCGCACCAGCATCACCACGCCGACATAGTTGTCGAACCAAGAATCGATGATGAGGGCTTGCAGGGGCGCATCGGGGTCGCCCTTCGGAGGGGGCACACGCGCAATGATCATTTCAAGGATGTCTCGAACGCCCTCGCCGGTTTTGGCGCTGGCCCGAATGGCATCGTGCGCATCAATACCGATGACGTCCTCGATCTCTTGAATGGCCTGCTCGGGGTTGGCCGCGGGGAGATCGATTTTGTTGAGCACCGGACAGACCTCAACGCCAAGGTCGAGTGCCGTGTAACAGTTTGCGACGGTTTGCGCCTCGACCCCTTGCGATGCATCGACCACCAGCAAGGCGCCCTCGCAGGCGGACAAAGATCGACTCACCTCGTAGGAGAAGTCGACGTGTCCCGGGGTGTCGATGAGGTTAAACAGATACTTCTGACCATCGAGCGCCGTGTACTGGAGAGCAGCGGTTTGGGCCTTGATGGTGATACCCCGCTCGCGCTCAAGGTCCATGGAGTCGAGCACCTGGGCCTCCATCTCGCGATCGGAGAGGCCGCCGCAGAGCTGAATGATTCGGTCAGCCAGGGTGCTCTTGCCGTGGTCGATATGGGCAATGATCGAAAAATTACGAATATGCTGCAAGTGCGACATCCAAAAAAATACGGCCTGGAACTCGCCAGGCCGCTGGGTTAAACCCCGACGGTCTCCCGACTAGGGCTTGAGCGGCACGAACTGCACGCCTTCGCCTCGGCGAACCAACAGCACAACGGTTCGCTTGCGGTCAAGCTTCTCGGCGGCAGCCACAAACTGCGCGACAGACCGAACCTGAACATTGTTCAAAGACAGGATTATGTCACCCTGGCGCAGTCCAACCCGCTCGGCTGCGCCCTTTACCGCCGCAATCTGAACCCCTGCGGACGATTTGGACTCACCTGAGGCCACAGGTAGCTCTGACAGCGAGAGGCCCAGCCAGTCAATTGAGGTCGGTTTATCGGCTTTTGGGGTGGGTTTGGCAGCAGTTACTGTTTTTTCGGGCTCAACCTGACCGATCTTCACCTTTAAGGTTTTGACCTCTCCGCGTCGCCACACCTCAAGCGTCGCCTGAGACCCAGGAGGGGTGTTCCCAACCAAGCGCGGAAGGTCAGAAACCTTCTCAATGGCCTTGCCGTTGAACTTCAGAACAATATCGCCTGCCTCCACACCAGCCTGTTCCGCAGGGCCTTTGGGCTCCACGTTTCGCACCAAGGCGCCACTCGCAGTCTTCATGCCCAGCGCCTCTGCAACCTCGCGGGTGACCTCGTCGATGGCCACGCCAATGCGACCGCGCACGACGCGGCCCGACTTGCGCAGCTGGTCGGCGACACGCGTGGCCTCATCGATGGGAATCGCAAACGAGATGCCCATAAAACCGCCCGTACGGCTATAGATTTGGCTGTTGATGCCCACGACCTCACCAGACAGGTTCAGCAAGGGGCCGCCGGAATTACCTGGATTAACAGCCACATCAGTCTGAATGAAAGGAAGGTAGTCGCCAGTGTCACGGCTCTTGGCGCTCACAATGCCTGCGGTGACTGTGTTGTCGAGACCGAAGGGGGAGCCGATGGCCAGAACCCACTCACCCACCCGCAGTTGGTCAGGGTTTCCGACCTTCAGGAAGGGGAGCCCTTGCGCCTCGATCTTGAGCAGGGCAACGTCGGTGCGAGCGTCGGAGCCCACGACGGTAGCCTTGAACTCGCGCTTGTCGGTGAGCGTGACCACAACCTCATCTGCGCCATCAATGACGTGGTGATTCGAGAGTAGAAAGCCATCGGCACTGATGATGAACCCACTTCCAACGCCCCGCTGACGGGGCTCGGGCCGAGCTTCACCCTCTGACTCTGGCGGGCCCTGCCTCCCCCCCCCTGGTCCGGGATGACCCGGCGGCATAAACCGGCGAAAGAACTCATAGAAGGGATCGTTCTCGTCGAGTGGCGGCATGCCGCGTGGCCCACGGGCCGCTCGCTCTGTGGTGCGAATGTTGATCACTGCAGGGCCGGCTTTTTCGACCAAGACGGTAAAGTCGGGAAGCCCCCGCACAATCGGGCTTGAGACAGACTGCGCGAGCGCCGGCGTTGCAAGGGAGACCGAAAATGCAAGGGCAACACCCATGGCCCCGGCAGACAGCATGCGACCCATACGATGCATCATGTAAAACCTCTTTTGTGTAAGCACGGTTGTGTAACCCTAAGGAGACTGCTGAAGCCAGGCGGCTGGGAATGTTTCGGCGAGTGCAGTGGCTGCCTGAAGCGGCACTTCACCCAGCGCGGTCACCGTAAAATCGCCCCTCTGGCGCGTGACCATGCTGAGGCTGCCATGCTGACTGAAGCCCCCGTCGGCCATGGCCGGTGGGCGTCGCTCCGCAAAGAGCGAGACCGTTGCAAGACCATCGCTCAGTACCCATTGGCGCAAGCTGCCGTCGGCATTGGCGAGCGCTGCCGTGAGCACAAACCCCCCCGTAAGGTCGGCGGAGGCGGCTGGGGGCGTGACCTTGCGCATCGGACTGAGCGACTGCGTCCAACCGGTCTGACCCTCAAAACGAGAGCGAACCAAACGCTCCGACACCGGCCCGAGCCGGATTTCTGAGAAGACGTATTCTTCGCGGATGCTGCCGTCGGCGTCCAGCAGCTGCTGCTTGAGCAGAAGCTTGCGGTTGCGCTCAACCCAGCACCGGACTCTCCAACGCAGCGCATCGTTGGGGACCAACTCGATAAGATCGGTCTCAAGCCCTGCGACGCGATACCCCCCCTTGACCTTCACCCGATAGTGGCGCAAGAGCTCACGCCCATCACCCAGGAACAGCATTGGAAAATCGGGCCGCAGGGGCCGATGGGGGGTGACGCGAATCTCCCGGCGATCCGGGAGGTAGGCTCGCACCCCATCGGAGGAGCGTATGATCTCGCGGGCAGGACCATCGAGCGATTCCAGGCGCACGGTGGGGCCGTCGGCCGCAACTGCGTGGTAGAGGCGGGCGGTGTAGACGCCCTGGGTCTGCTGATGCGAGAAAACCCCAACAAAGCTGGTGCTGCTAGCCGCCTGATTTACTGCTCTAAGCAAGCTGAGATCATCTGGACCGGGGCGGTCTTGAGCGAACCCGCAAAGGGGCATAACAAGCCCGATCAAGAGCATGCAATGCCGGTACAGGCTCGAGCGCATCACGGTTGCTCCGACTCCAAGCGCATCTTGACGACCGTAGGCCCGTGGGCGTCGATGAACTTTCTCGCTTGAGGATCCTGCCAGGGCGATTGAACCCGCACGGTCTGAACGCCTGCCAGCGATGGGTTTTGCACGGGGCTTTGCATAGCGACCGGAGCATCAAAGGACTCAAGCCCCGGCAAGGCAACAAAATATGCGGCAGAGACGAACCCAACGGCGCCCACACCCGCTGCCAGCGCAGACACCAGCCGACGCCGCTGGCGCACTTCTCGCTGATGAGCCGGCAGAAAATGGATGGGCTCCCGAGCAATGGCATCCATGACCCGCAGCTGAAATCCTGAGGAAACCTGTTGACTGCCCCCGGGGTGCAGTGCGTCGGAAATCATTGCGAACTCGGCATAACGCGCTGCGACAGAGGGGTCTCGCGTGAGGGATTTGAGCTGCTCGTCTGTTAAGTCACACTCGTCATCAAACAACGCACTTGCCCATTCGGCCTCTGATGGCATTTGGCTGTGATCTTGGTGCATGCGGACTCCTTGATGCCTACCAACGTTTATGCCCAGGATCATCGATGAGCGGGCGAATCTGCTCAGCGATGGCCTCTCGGGCACGGAAAATACGGGAACGGACAGTGCCAATTGGACAGTTCATGGCGTCTGCAATTTCTTCGTAACTCAAACCCTCTATTTCTCGGAGCGTCACCGCTGTCCGAAGTTCCGCAGGCAGCGCCTCGATGGCGCGGTTCACGGTTTCCGCAATCTGCCGCGTCATGAGCACAGCGTCTGGCGTCTGAATGTCTGCTATGGCCTCATCGGCACCGAATGGTTCCCCATCCTCATCGTCATTCGAGAGGCTTGATAGGGGAATTGGCCTGCGCCCCTGGGCAACGAGGTGGTTTTTCGCCGTGTTGACAGCGATGCGATAGATCCAGGTGTAGAAGGCGCTCTCACCCCGGAACTGCGGAATGGCCCGATATGCTTTAAGAAAAGCCTCCTGGGCAACGTCTTCGACCTCTGCCGGGTCTCTGATGAGCCGAGAGATCAAGCGGATAACCTTGCGCTGATACTTAGAGACGAGCAGAGCGAAGGCCTGCTGATCGCCTGCCTTGACCCGATCTACGAGAACCTGGTCGGCCTCTCTCGGGTTCATCGGGATATCCTAGATGCGACGGAAAGCGAGGGTGCCGTTGGTGCCACCAAACCCAAAGTTATTCTTGAGGGCCACAGACCCGGACCATTCACGTGCCTCATTCGCACAATAATCTAGGTCGCATTCGGGGTCTTGATTCAGGAGGTTGATGGTGGGCGGACAGACCTGGTGGTGAAGCGCCAAAACAGTGAGTACGGCTTCTAGACCTCCAGCCCCACCCAGCAAATGACCCGTCATGGACTTCGTCGAGCTCACGATCAGGCGACTGGCATGCGAACCGAAGGCAGCCTTGATGGCCTCTGTTTCGTTCTTGTCCCCCAGCGGAGTGGATGTACCGTGCGCATTCACGTACCCCACCGCGTCGGGCGATACACCCGCATCGCGCAAAGCCGAGACCATGCAACGACGGGGACCATCCATATTCGGTGCAGTCATGTGGTGGGCGTCGCCTGAAAACCCAACGCCTGCGAGCTCAGCATAGATGCGAGCGCCACGAGCGCGCGCGTGCTCATAGGATTCTAGCACCATCACGCCCGAGCCCTCACCGAGCACGAATCCATCGCGGTCTTTGTCCCATGGGCGGGAGGCCGTGTACGGATCGTCGTTACGGGTCGAGAGCGCCCGGGCCGCTGCAAAGCCGCCAACACCCAGCGGTGAGATGGTGGACTCTGCCCCGCCCGCGACCATGACATCTGCATCGCCCGCCTGAATGAGTCGGGCGGCGAGACCAATGCTGTGAAGGCCGGTCGTACAGGCTGTAACAGCCGCCAGATTGGGGCCCTGAAGGTTACGCAGGATGCTGATGTGCCCGGAAATCATGTTGATAATGGAGCCCGGGACAAAGAAGGGACTGATGCGACGCGCACCGCGATTCGTGTACTCGCCATGCGTGTCTTCAATCATAGGCAGGCCGCCAATACCGGACCCCACCATGACCCCAACCCGTTCTGTGTTGGATTCGGTCACCACCAAACCCGAGTCGTCGAGTGCCTGTAGCCCAGCTGCAATGCCGTAATGGATGAAGACATCCATGTGGCGCGCCTCTTTCGCTGAGATGTACTGCTCGACCTGAAAGCCCTTGACCTCGCCCGCGAAATGAACAGGCATGCCAGAGTGATCGAAACGGGTTATGGGCGCGATGCCATTCTTCCCAGCGACGATGGAAGACCATGTGTCCTGGACTGTGTTTCCGACGGGGGAAACACAGCCAAGGCCAGTCACCACGACACGACGGCGCCCCACGGCGCCCGAGAGGCCGTTTGCACTCATCGGGTCAGATATTTCTGTCTGGAGAATTACTTCTTCAGGTTGTTGTTGATGAAGTCGATGGCTTGCTGGACCGTGGTGATCTTCTCTGCCTCTTCATCAGGGATTTCGCACTCAAATGCATCCTCGAGTGCCATGACCAGTTCTACGGTATCGAGCGAGTCCGCACCAAGATCGTCAACAAACTTGGACTCGGTCTTGATGTCCTCAAGCTTGACGCCAAGTTGCTCTGAAACGATTGCCTTGACGCGCTTTTCGATGTCTTCCATGGTTTCCTTCCCTTTGTTAACCAAACAAGCTTTGGCGCCGCGATTGTATCAGCACATCACCATTCCACCGTTGACGCTGAGCGTCTCTCCGGTGATGTAGCCGGCGGCCTCTGTTGACAAGAAGACTACAGAAGCAGCCACATCGTCAACCGTTCCGAGACGTTGTGCAGGAATTTGCTGCTGCAACGCATGAATCTGGTCCTCGCTCAGGGCGCGTGTCATGTCGGTCTCAATGAAGCCTGGCGCAACGCAGTTCACGGTAATGCCACGACTCGCGATTTCCCGAGCCAACGCCCGCGTCATGCCCGCGACGCCTGCCTTTGAGGCCGCATAGTTCATCTGACCTGGATTTCCGGAGAGACCCACCACAGAGGTGATGTTGATGATGCGTCCCCATCGTGCCTTCATCATGGGCTTGAGCACCGCCCGTGAGAGTCGGAACACCCCGGTGAGGTTGGCCTCGATGACCTCGTCCCACTCGGAATCCTTCATCCGCAATGCCAGATTGTCGCGAGTGATGCCCGCGTTATTCACCAAAATATCGAACCGACCGTGGTCAGTTAAAACGCGTTCGACCAGGGCAGCCGCTGCCTCCGGCTGGGTGACATCCATGACCAAGCCCATGCCAGTCGCGCCTGCTGCGGAGAGCGCAGCGCCAATCCTTGCGGCCCCCTCTTGGGTTGTGGCCGTGCCAATGACCGTGGCACCGGCTTGGCCCAATTGAAGCGCAATGGCCTGCCCAATGCCACGGGTGGCTCCCGTAACAACAGCAACCCGCCCTTGCAGCGGCGAGGAAAAGATGGATGTGGTCATTTCAGGGCCTCTAAACAGGCATCAAGACTGGCCTGATCGTAGATATTGAGTGTCGTGAGGGAAGGGTCAATGCGCTTGACCAGTCCGGTGAGGACCTTGCCTGGACCACACTCGACTACGTGCGTAATCCCCTGCTCTGCCATGGCTTGAATGGTCCTGACCCACTGCACGGGACGCATGGCCTGCGCAGAGAGCGCCCCCACAATGGCCTCGGGAGTTGCGTGAAGCTGTACATCGACGTTATGGAGCACAGGCACCAATGGACTCGACCACGACACCGACGGGAGATAGTCTGCAAGTGCGCGGGCAGCTGGCTCGAGCAGGCTGCTGTGAAAAGGGGCCGATACGGGCAGCATGAGCGCCCGCTTTGCGCCCAGGGCCTTGAGTGCCTCACACGCAGACTGAACGGCACCCAAGTGCCCCGCAATGACCGTTTGATCGGGCGAGTTCAGGTTCACCGCCTCGACGATCGCATCAGAGCGAGTGTTGGCTTGACAATAGGCCTCAATCGCATCAGAGGCGAGGCCGAGAATGGCCGCCATACCCCCCACCCCTACGGGCACGGCGGACTGCATTTGCTGGGCTCGAAAGCGAACCGCCCGAACCGCATCTGGCAGGGTGATTGCCTGTGCGGAACAGAGCGCGGCATACTCGCCGAGGCTATGTCCTGCCATGAGGCTGGGTGCAAAACCACCGGCAGCAATAAAGGCTTGGTAGCAGGCCACCGCGCTCGCAACCATGACAGGCTGGGTGTTGACCGTGAGGTTCAAATCCTCAGCAGGCCCCTGTGCGATCAGAGTACCAAGATCCTCACCAAGCGCCTCTGAGGCCATGGCGATAGCCTCTTCTACTGCAGCGTTACCCTGAAAGCCGGAAAGCATGCCCACAGACTGAGAGCCCTGCCCCGGAAAAACGAATGCATACTTCACGCCTTCACTCCCTCTGACTGCTGGGTGGTTTTCAATAGGACGGCTCCCCAGGTAAACCCTCCGCCGACACCCTGGAGCAGAACGGTCTGACCTGCCTTGATTCGCCCCTCTCGCCTCGCGACATCAAAAGCCAAGGGGACCGAGGCCGCTGAGGTGTTGCCGTGACGATCGACGGTGGTGACCACGCGCTCAAACGGCAGACCAAGACGACGTGCCGTGAACTGCAAGATCCGAATATTCGCCTGGTGGGGGACGAGCCAATCGATCTGGTCAGGTTGCATGACGGCATCGGCCAAGACCTCGCGGGCCGACGACTCCAAAACTTCAACCGCCAGTTTGAACACGGCCTGGCCATCCATGGTGAGGAAGGGATGCCCCTGAGCCTGGCCATGAGCCACCTGACCCGGTGTGCGCAGGATGTGTTCGTATTCGCCCCGAGCATGCAGTCGGTGCGCGAGGATGCCCGGTGTATCGCCGGCTCGGAGCACGAATGCACCAGCGCCATCGCCAAAGAGCACGCAGGTGCCGCGGTCTTTCCAATCGAGGATGCGCGTGAAAACCTCGGCGCCAATGACCAGTGCTGTCGTTGCTTTTCCAGCCTTGATGAACAGATCTGCAGTGGCCAGCGCATAGACAAACCCGCTACAGACCGCCTGCACGTCGAATGCTGCCCCATTTGAGATGCCGAGCTTCTTTTGCACCAAGCATGCCGTTGAGGGAAAAATCATGTCGGGCGTGGAGGTTGCCAGAATGATGAGGTCTATCTGGGAGGCCTCGACCCCTGCATCTGATAGCGCCCGGCGCGCGGCCTCGGCTGCAAGGTCGCTAGTGAACAAGTCTGGCGAGGCAATGTGGCGCTGGGCAATGCCCGTGCGCTCTTGGATCCAGGCGTCAGACGTCTCGATACCGTCGGCAGCCAGCCGTTCAGCGAGCGCTTGATTTCCGACGGGCTGACCGGGCAGAAAACTGCCAGTACCAACAATCTGACTAAACCGCTCGGTCACGCAGTACTCCTGCCTCTGCGCCGAGAGCGCGGGCGATTCGGTCATTTAGGTCTTTCGATGCGGCATCGGCCGCACGCGAGAGCGCGTGACGAAAGGCATAGGCATCGGCCGAGCCATGGCTCTTGACCACAATGCCCCGCAAGCCCAGAAGCGCCGCTCCGTTGTAGCGTCGATGGTCGACCCGCTTGGCAAAGCGCCTCAAGACGGCTTGAGCAATAAGGGCAGCCAGCTTTGTGCTCCAAGACCGCATGAACTCTTCCTTAAGGAAGCTACCCATCATTTGAGCCAGCCCCTCGGAGGTCTTGAGCGCGACATTACCCACGAACCCATCGCACACGATGACGTCGGTGGTCCCTTTGAAAATATCGTTCCCTTCGACGTTCCCGTAGAAGCGCAGGCTGCTCTGGCGCAGCAGTTCACCGGCCGCTTTAACGGTCTCATTGCCTTTGATGACCTCTTCGCCGACGTTCAGAAGCCCCACGCTAGGCGACTGCGCGGACGTGTCGCCCTGCGCGTCATTCAAGGCCGAAACCAATGCGCAGCCCATGAGGGCGAACTGCAGAAGGTGCTCAGCGGTGCAGTCAACATTCGCGCCCAGGTCGAGCATGAGGGTGGAGCCGCCGGTGCGATTCGGCAAGGCTGTTGCAATGGCGGGGCGGTCGATCCCTTCCAGCATCTTGAGCACGTAGCGGGCAATGGCCATGAGAGCGCCCGTGTTGCCAGCACTGACCGCAGCATGGGCATGTCCGTCGTTTACGGCCTCTATGGCGAGGCGCATGGACGAACGACGTTTGTTCTTGAGGGCAACGGCTGGGGGGTCGTCCATGGCGACCACCTCGTCGGTGTGCTGAAAGGCCACCCGGTTCGCGAAGGAAGAGGCCCATTGCGGATGGTGACGGTCGAGCCAACCACGCAGCAAGGGCTCATCGCCAACGAGCAATGCGCTGTGGGCTGGGTGTCGCTGGAGAAAATCGATTGCGGCCGGGAGGGTCACGGATGGACCGTGGTCACCCCCCATGCAGTCAATCGCGACGCGCACGTGAAGCACGGATCTGATTTTTTAGGGCCAAGGACGACACACGCCTTGGCTCAGCGACAAAACTACGCCTCGCCAGCGCCGGTCTTCACGACCCGCTTGCCACGGTAGTAGCCCGTGGGGCTGATATGGTGACGACGATGGACCTCACCTGTGGTGGGCTCAACCGCAGTGGGGGGGTTGCTGAGAAAATCGTGTGCCCGGTGCATACCACGCTTGGAGGGCGACTTCTTGTTCTGTTGGACAGCCATGTCAATGCTCCAGATGTCTCGAGAAAAACTCGCGTAAAAACAGGCGATTGTAGCCTACTCTTTGATCTTCTGGTGCAAAAGTGAGGCGAGCCCAGAGAACGGACGCTGAAGATCGCTGGCCTTGGGCTGCTCGGGCAGCTCACAGCCCGAATGCTCCATGAGGTCCTCAAGCGCGAGCAGCAATTCATCTTCAACAAGACTTGTAAGCGTGGCTTGATCCTCGGTCGAGAGGGTCTCCTCCAGGTTGTCTTCGAGGGAGAGCTCGGCATCCGCTTCCGCTGCCGTATCGAAGAGTCGGAACCGCCGCTCCGCAGAAAAATCGGCGGTCAGGTCAGACAGGCAGCGCGTGCAGGTAAGGCCAACCGGTCCCATAACCTTCAGCGCGATGCTGTTGTCGTGAAAGTCAGCTTCCCACTGCATGAGCCCGAGGATACGCATGCCAGCCGCACGCAGCCGCTCCGTCTCGACCGAGAGCGAGCCGCTCCAGGCAGCCCCGCTGGGAAACTGCTCTGAAAGGAGTCGACGATCGATCGAGGTTTGTTCAATACCTGCACTTTTCATGGCATTGATCATACTGCCCCTACAATGCAGCACATGCTCATTCTTGCCTCAACAAGCCCGTATCGGCGCGAACTGCTCAGCCGTTTGGGGCTGCCCTTTGAATGCCAGCCTCCGGGTGTTGAAGAGACCGCAGCCCCAGGTGAGCCCCCTGTAGCGCTGGCGCAGCGACTCGCGCGGGAAAAGGCGACGGCCGTCCTGGCCCGCTTTCCTGACGCGACTGTGATCGGGTCCGATCAGGTTGCACTCTGCAAAGGGCGCGTGCTCGGTAAGCCCGGCTCACCCCAGCGTGCGCTGGAGCAGCTTCAGTGGCAACGTGGCAGCGTGACTGAGTTTCATACAGCCTTCGCCGTGCTGAGAGGGAGCCGCCTCATTGAAGAGGTGGTGACAACATGCGTTCAATGGAAATCCGAGTCAGAACTCACCGACAAACGCTTGCAGCGTTATGTCGAGCTTGAGCAGCCGCTCGACTGCGCGGGCGCTGCGAAGTCGGAGGGACTGGGCATTGTGCTGCTTGATAGGGTAGAGAGCTCCGACCCCACGGCACTGATTGGGCTACCTATGATTCGGGTGAGTAATGCCCTTACCGCCTTAGGCTGGGAATTGCTGCCTCATCCCGCAACAATTTGATTGCAGAGGCACCAGCGCCTGCACCAAATTCTCGGGCCAGTCGCTCTGGCCAACTCGGCTCGTAGCTGTAGTCCACCAGCTTGCTCGCCTTAATTACGTCTCGGGCAACGCCCTCAAGTGAGCCAAGCCCATCGGCCAGACCGAGCTCGATACCTCGAGCGCCAGAAAAGACCATGCCCGAGAAGACCTCGTCTCCGCCCTTGAGCCGCTCGCCGCGACCGGCCTTGACGGCCGAGATGAACTGCTGATGGACCTCATTGAGCATGTCCTGCACAATTTTTTTGGCCTTGGGATCCTCGGGCAGAAAGGGGTCGTTCAGTGCTTTGTTCTCTCCGGCGGTCATGAGACGTCGCTCAACCCCGACCTTCTTGAGGAGCTCTGTGAACCCAAAGCTGTCCATGCGAACCCCGATAGAGCCCACCAGACTTGCCTGGCTGACATAAATCGAGTCCGCTGCTGCAGCAACGTAATAGGCGCCCGAAGCCCCGACGTCTTCAATGACTGCAATCACCTGCTTCTCTGGATTGAGCGCCTTGAGACGCCGAATCTCATCAAAAATCAGCGCGGACTGAACCGGGCTTCCGCCGGGGCTATTGATGCGCAGAATAATGCCCTTGGCTTCTCGTGTCTCGAACGCCTCGCGCAGCGCGTCATTTACGGTAAAGGCGTCCACATCGCCGTCGGGTTCGATGACGCCGAGCACGCTCACCACAGCCGTGTGCTCGGCCAGGGTTTCGGCACCACTGTGGCCACGCCAGGGTTCCTCGGTCAAGAAAACCAGCAGCCAGACGAAAAACAACAGCGTAATGACTCGACGCGCCATGGCCCAGCGACGGGCATCCCGCGCCTCCTTAAGCTGTCCCGCAACCAGCTTCTCAATGACCGAGCGCTCCCAGCCAGAGGGCTGATTCGCTTGAACATCGGTGGTTGTTTTTTCAGTGGGTTCAGACATGTGCGGGCCTTTCAGGCAGAAACAGTTCGGAGCACCCAGCGCGAAAGGCTAGGCACATCGTTCATGATAACCAAGGGTCTTGCGGCCTCTAGACGATCGCGCGGGTGTGCGCCGTAGGTCACCGCCGCCGCGTGGGCCCCGGCTGCATGGGCCATCTCAATGTCGTGTGTGGTGTCACCGATCATGAGCACATTCGATGGGGGCACCGCAAAGGCCTCGCAGAGCTCAAGCAGCATGTCCGGAGATGGCTTGGGCACAGACTCATCTGCACACCGGGAATCCGCGAAGTAATGCCGAGTTGCAGTTGCATCGAAGGCGCGCTCGAGACCCACGCGAGACTTGCCGGTTGCGACTGCCATTGGGAGCTGACGCGCTTGCAGATCATCGAACAAATTGGTGATGCCATCGAAGGGAGTCAGGTAGCGATCACGGGCCAGGTAGTGATGACGGTAGCGATCGGTGAGCGCCGCGACCTGGTCTCGGCTCAACCCTGGTGCAACATGAGCGAGCGCATCGTGAAGCCCGAGCCCGATCACATATGAAGCCTCCTGAAGACTCGGTACGGGCAACTCCAGATCCGCGCAGGACTGCCGGATGGCCTCGGCAATGGTGAGCGTGGAGTCGACCACAGTGCCGTCCCAGTCGAAAACCACGAGTTCAATGTTCACGCTTTGGCTCCTGAATACCCGCCCTCTCGAGGGTCTGGGTCAATGTGGTTGGCAGCGCGGCTGTCAGGCTGAGCGGCTCACCCCAGGCGTCCGCACTGAGCTCAAGCCGCCAGGCATGCAGGAAAAGCCGCCCCAGGCCGAGTGCCTTGGCCGCGGCCTCAGCGCGGGGATCTGTGTACTTCGGGTCGCCAAGAATCGCGTGTCCTCGGGACTGCAGGTGCACCCGAATCTGATGGGTTCTTCCCGTGAGCGGCTCGCACTGCAACAGGGAGACCGTCTCGGAGCCTGCCTTGCCGAGCCCCAACAGGCGCACTCGCGTTGCGCTGGCCTGGCCCTCTGGGTCGGGTCGAACCCAACGCTCTCCGTTCGGGGCGAGGGTCTTGAGCAGGGGCGTCTTGATGATCTGGCTACCCGCATCCCGCCAAGCCCCAACCACCAAAGCGAGGTATCGCTTTCGCATGCCCCCTTCGCGCAAGAGGCGGTGCAGGCGCAGCAAGACCTTCCTCTGGGTGGCGAGCATGAGCAGCCCTGAGGTCTCTCGATCGAGTCGGTGCGCAAGCTCCAGGTATGGATCTTGGCGAACCGCCCTCAAGGCCTCCACAACCCCCAAGTCGACACCACTGCCTCCGTGCACCGCAAGGCCTGAAGGCTTGTCGACGACGAGAAGGCCCTCGTGGTCGTAGATGGGAGCCAATTGACCCACCATGCGGTCGGCCTTGGCCTGCCGGGCCATGACCACGCCCTGGGCTTCTTCTTGGGGAGTCGCCACGCGGACCGGCGGGATTCGAAGGGTTTGTCCAATCGACAGGCGGGTGTCGGCCTGAACGCGTCCCTTGTCGACGCGGACTTCACCCGACCGGATCATGCGGTACACGCGGGTTTTGGGTACGCCCTTGAGGACGCGGAGCAGAAAGTTATCCACACGCTGGCCGTCGCCCCCCTCGTCGATGATCAGGTTCTGAACCTGATGAAAAGCATTTTCCAGTGATTTCATGAAGAGATGGGGTAAACTGCTGACGTTCCTAGTGAACAGGTTCGATGACTTCCGCGATCGATGGTTCAAATCCTCGTCGCGATGTGTCTTCGGGCCCATTGTAAGTGACCACGGAGCGCAACTTGAGCGTGACCGGGCCCATCGAGAGAAAACAGCAGAATCAATGAATCGCGTGGATGTTCCCGTGACGAATCCCCTCAGCGGCGGCGCACAGCCCGGCCGCTGCGTTGAACCGATCACCCTCCCCTTGTTCATATCTAGCGACCAGCCCCACTGGCCGTTGCCTGCGCTCGCCCGGCCCCTATCGCTCAGCTCGCTCCCCTTCCGCCACTAGGGCGGTGTTTCGGCGCGTGAAGGCGCGCCTTTTTTGGGAGTTTGTATGAAACGTATGCTGTTTAATGCCACGCACTCTGAGGAGCTGCGCGTGGCCATCGTCGATGGGCAAAGACTCGTCGACCTCGACATCGAAACCGCCGGCCGTGAGCAACGCAAGAGCAATATTTACAAAGGTGTCGTGACCCGCGTCGAGCCCAGTCTCGAGGCCTGCTTTGTCAACTACGGCGAAGAGCGTCATGGCTTTTTGCCCTTCAAAGAAATTGCACGCGAATATTTCCGGCCCGGCGTGGACGTGGGCCGCGCCACCATCAAGGAGGCAATTGCCGAAGGCACCGAGCTCCTGGTCCAGGTCGAAAAAGAAGAGCGCGGGAATAAGGGCGCAGCCCTCACGACATTCGTGTCACTTGCCGGTCGTTACTTGGTGCTCATGCCAAACAACCCCCGAGGGGGCGGTGTTTCGCGCCGCATTGAAGGTGAGGATCGCCAAGAACTTAAGGAGGCCATGGACCAGCTCGAGGTGCCCGGCGGCATGAGCCTTATTGCCCGTACAGCTGGCATCGGGCGAACGGTTGACGAGCTTCAGTGGGACCTCAACTACCTCCTGCAACTCTGGAAGGCAGTCGACGACGCCAAGGGCCTGCAGTCGGGTGCCTACCTCATTTACCAAGAATCCAGCTTGGTGATTCGCGCCATTCGGGATTACTTCCACCCGGACATTGGCGAGATCCTCATCGACACCGACGACGTCTACGAGCAGGCGCGGCAGTTCATGCTGCACGTCATGCCCGACATGTCCTCCCGCGTGAAACGCTACCGCGACGACGTGCCGCTCTTTTCGCGCTTTCAGATCGAGCACCAGATCGAAACCGCCTACTCCCGAACGGTACAGTTGCCGTCGGGCGGCGCCCTCGTGATCGACCACACCGAAGCCTTGGTTGCAGTCGATGTGAACTCGGCCCGTTCAACGCGTGGCTCCGACATCGAGGAGACAGCGCTTCGCACTAACCTCGAGGCAGCCGACGAGGTGGGGCGCCAGCTCCGTCTGCGTGACTTGGGCGGACTCATCGTTATTGACTTCATCGACATGGAGTCGACAAAGGCCCAGCGAGAGGTCGAGCAGCGACTGCGCGATGCCCTTCACCACGACCGAGCCCGCGTTCAAATGGGCAAGATTTCGCGCTTCGGCCTCATGGAACTCTCTCGCCAACGGTTGCGGCCTGCTCTCAATGAGGGCTCGCACATGGCCTGCCCGCGCTGCAACGGAACGGGCGTCATTCGCGATACCGATTCGAGCGCTCTCCACATCCTGCGCATCCTTCAAGAAGAATCCATGAAGGACAACACCGCAGCCGTGTATGCCCAGGTTCCTGTTGAGGTTGCGAGTTATCTGCTCAACGAGAAGCGCACCGACATTGCAAAGCTCGAGGCACGTCTGAAGGTGACGATTGTGCTCATCCCGAACAAACACCTCGAAACACCGAACTACAAAATCGAGCGGCTTCGTCATGACGACCCCAGGCTTGAGGACGTCAAGGCCAGTTACGATCTCGTCGACCAGCCCACAACGGACTCCCCTTACCTCGAAGCCAAAGAAGAACCGGCAAAGCCCCGACAAGAGGCTGTGGTCAAGGGCATTACGCCCTCTGGCCCAGCGCCCGTTGCAGCGCCTCGACCCGAGCGCACTGCACCTGCCGCTCAGTCAGTACAACCAGCTACAGGACTTTGGGCCAGCATTGTGGCGTTCTTCAAAGGGCCAGACGCATCCCAGAGCCAGCCTGCCCCCGCCACCAAACCGCAGTCCGAGGGCCGTTCAGGCTCGAACTCTGGACGCGGTGGTCGACAGGGAGATGGTCGTCGCAATGGACGTAATGGTCGTGGCGGAGATCGTTCCGAGAACCGCGACAGGTCTGAAAATCGCGACCGCTCCGAGAATCGCGAGCGATCTGAGCCCCGAGAGACGAAGGAAGTCCGTGATGGACGTCCCGCCCGAGAGCCCAAGGAAGGCCAAAGCAAGGCGAGCGAAGACAATCGGGCCCCGCAGAATGGCCGCGAGGGTGGCCGCGAAGGTGGCCGCGAGGGCGGGCGTTCGCGCGGTGGTCGCGGTCGTAACCAGCGAGAGGGTCAGGGCGAGCTTCTTCCCCAAGAGGCTGAATCGGAACTCGTGCAGGTTGCCCCAACCGATGGCGCTGACGAGAGCGTCAATGGAGAGGGCACGGGGCGTCGCCGCAGGCGGCGTCGCTCGAGCAAGCGCGGTGATGGTGAGGGCAGCGATGCATCCGCAGTCGATGCATCCGCAGTCGAAACCACCGCCAACGCGCCTGAGACCCAACCAGACCTGCAGACCGCTGCTCAGCCCCAAATGGAGCCCGCTCTGGCCGCTCCAGCTGATCCCGATCCAGTCGATTCAGCTCCGGTTG